>RCNJ01000026.1_pt1 | contig 123152 bp, 105 predicted proteins | sample 2041171 | NCBI WGS metagenome assembly RCNJ01 (sample SAMN09708213, study PRJNA481090) | feces metagenome | biome: feces | host: Pygoscelis adeliae | place: Antarctica: Rookery Lake | collected 2010-03-01 | reverse complement strand
GCCGCTGTTCAAGAGTAATTCGCTGCTTTGGTGGCATTGACGCAGTATCAATAACCTCAGAAATGAGGCTGAGAAGTGTACGAATTCAATAATTGTACCACAATAAGACGATAATATGGAGAGGAGAGTCAATAATGCAAATATCGTGGATTGTGTGGTAGATTAATCTGAACCGATAAGATTATCGCACTATCCAATATATCGGCATACCGCATATCGTATTACCGAGACTTAGACAACTCGATATCGTCACCGGAGCAACCGCCACTGGTGTTGATATCAGCTGGAGCAAGCTAACGGGCCTTTACGCTGACTCTATCAACTTCTATTCCGTCATCATGTGGGATCAAGACAGTCCTGGGGTGCATTCATTATGGAAGAGGGCTACAGGAGTCTTTCTACACGTCGACGGGCTGATACCAGGCCATCGCTATGTCATTGCCATAGCATCGTATAATGCCATTTGGCGGTGGATTATCCACTGTGGGACGCAGTGTCACTATTGGCATGGGCATCCCCCCACCACCAACACAATTACAGGTCACTTCTGTTGATGATGCCACTGTCCGACTCGACTGGTGCGGCTCTCCTGAAGCCGGGGGGTATCACTTCTACGTCCGCAACATCAACGATGGCAGCGATTACACTACAGATGAGTCCTTCATTTGCCACTAATTATGATATCACATATTTGATTCCTGGTGTTTGGGACTGCGAGTTTTGCGTTACCGCTATCAATGGTGCTGCCGAATCAGAAGAGTCGAGCTGCTATAGTCGCACTGCAAGGTGGTAATGTGACAGGCGGCCCCGTAGGAGGCCCATCATGCTACTCGGGATATAATGCATATACAACAGTTCCGACTATTCCTGGTGACAATGATGATGGTGACAACGGAGGTGGAAGTGTTTCTACTTCATTCTGGAACTACGCGTGTGACTTTGGCAATGATGCCATTCCTTCCTACCCTTCCCTCAAGAACGCCAACGATACCAATATAACGTTATCTGGCCTGAGACGGGCTCACTTGTTTGGATGGAAAGGCTGCTCAAATGAGGAGAGCAACGACACCGCAAAGGCATACGATGGCTTTTTTACCCTGGCTCAGCAGCTTGATGTGTACAATAAGATCGATAGGTGTTCGCCTGCAGCGACTGACTTCTGGGGCCCGGCATCTGGAATCAACGTTATCCCAGATGGTACCCTCAAGGAGATCCAACGTAAGCCAGCGCAATCTTTCCAAAATGTTAACGACGAAGTTGACTGACTTGTCCGTCGCCCGAGATCTTTACTGCGGCTCAACAAGTTTACTCTTACTGGTGGACGTATCAGACCCCCTGGCTTGCGTGGCGACAACTTTGGATTGAAGTAAGTGCGCGGGTCCTTTCCCTACCGAATCAGGAACTCACGAGCTTTACAGGTCCGCCGCAGCGACAGCAAGTTGGGATCGACTTCTAGCGACCCCCAAAAACACTTGTGGCGATGCCAAACAGAAGAACCCCAATCGTCAGTCCTAGCAGATCCCATCCTGTTGGCGGCGGCACCACTGCTGTGGAAGCATTTAGTGACGCTGAGCGTGATGACTCGAAATTCAATCGAATCACGTTCTGCAACGGCTTCTTCAATTTGCCAACGTTCGAGGACGCCATCAGTGGGGGTAACAAGTTGGCTGCCAATAAGGAAACCAATCTGGAGATGTGGAACAACAGAGCTCGAGTTCTCTTGCACGAGGTCACTCATCTTGATTACTTCATGAATGCTGGGGATGACGATTCAAGTCGCAGCCCATTCGTATCAGACCTAGAGGTCAACTATGAACGAAGCGAAATGTTATGTTTGCTATGGTCCATATAATGCCAAGGTTTTCAGAAACAGGATCGACAAGGATCCTGTAGACTCTCATAATGTTGTAGATAGAGGATTGTGAAATGTGAAAGCGGAAAACTGACCCCTTATAACATTTTTCCTTATCTCAGTACAGTACTCACCTTCCTCACCCATCAAGCTCACCCTGCTCACCCTCACCCCGCTCACCTGCTCACCTGCTCACCCATGGGTTTCCACAGTCGCGTCGCAAAAATGAGACCCACCCTTGAGCGGTCGAGATGGTCGCGATCACAAAATAACGGTAAAGGCGACGAGATTCACCCTCTAAGCCGGATGGCACCGATTTAACTATCATCCAGAGGATTACTTGAGATCGGTGGAATAGTAGTTGGGTTGGTGACCACCAGCGAATACCCACTGTCGTATGTTTTTTGTCTTATTTTATACAATAGTTTTACTTTCTCCTTGGTTGCGTGGCAGATTTGCCGTGGCCACACTTTTGTTCCGCCGGCAGGCATGAATTTAAAACCTACCTGAGCCTTGAAGGGGTTCTATCGATACAATCATTGCAGCATTTTCAGAAAGGCATTCATACAAACACCGGTTCATGGCTATTATTGTCAAATACAGACTCCATTACTCTGTAATATATCTATGTTTGGTCTGTGTCGCTAGTGATTACTTAATAAATGTCGTGAGACAACAAGTCATGGGATCCAGGTCTATTCGCATACGGGAACTCAATGAAGCGCCGATCTAAAACAAATTTATAAAAAATTACTGGTCTATTCGCAAACGGGAACCAAATGAAGCCCCAAATCTAAAGCAGATTAAAAAACAGAAGTACTGTGCCCCTTTCACATTTAACTCTATACCATGTAAAGTAAGAGAAAAACAAATGTTTGCAAACCTCATATTGACTTTGACCGCCATAGAATGAATGCTGTGGCTAAACTACGGCCCTGCCACGCCTGGCCTCAGCGGCTCAAGATTATGACGGCGTTGAAGTAGTTGCGGATCAATGCGTGCGTTCCCTCCTGGGGCCATGATGACGATGAGCTTGTTCCGCCTTAATAGGGTGTGATCTTAGCCACACCGTCGTTGTGGGGAGTGACAGGTACAGAGGAGTAGAGTGTTGTGATTGAAAGAAGTGACGGCTTCCATGGGGGAATGGGGAAAACATCTACACATAGACGATGGGAGCAGAGCTTGAAGTGCCAGAATGTTGGCTGCCATGGTGGCAGCCGAATTGGAGAGGCCCCCCTGTTGTAAGGACACCATCCATCCAGAGGTATGAGTGGGTCGTTTGAGGCCAGAGGTAGTAGAGACTGGACAACGAGTTTTGGTTTTTCGAGTTCAGGAACGCGTGCGTTCGCTCCGATAATTAGCCGATGGCAGATGGTCAAGCTAGGCACGTGATGAGACCTTGGTGTTCTCGAGGCTGCGTACAGCAGCAACCAACGCCAACCGAAAACAGCAGCTCTGACTGACACCACAACCTTGCGTAATCTTATAATGGTTTAAGAAAATAGCTATATATTTGCAGCCTTAGAATAACGATGTAATCAACAAATGAAAGGAAAGATTCTAAATATCCTGTCGAAGTTGGCTTTCGCGTAAAGTGGTTACATGTCCCTAGCTCCGGCTCTCGTCCAAGCTGCCAATCTCGTCTCTCCGCCCCATCCCCCTCACAAAAGCACTTTGACACGAACACGCTCATCCACCACTTTCTTCCTAATCAAGACAACGCGACGCGATTTTGGAGCTTCCAATTGATAGCCATCGCGTCAATCATCACTTGCTTTGTGAATAGCTTCACTTTTGCGCCACAACTTACACCGAGATTGATCCATACGCTATTGCTGCCGCTGCCACGCGCTTTGCTCTATAATCGCCAGCGCTGACGACACCTATACAGAGCACCACCACATACACATCGTCGCCAGCCATATGGCATCGTCACTTACGCCGTTATCTCCTCAGAAACCTCTTCCGTTTCTACGTCCGCCGTCGTCGCAATCACAAACTGGCAGCAGGCGACCATCGCAAGCAAGTCAATTAACCGCCTACGACAAAGAGAACGACGGCTCCTCCGCACCGCGAACTGTCTTCTCACCGCCAAAGCGCACATCCCAATACCTGGATCCAAATATGTCGTTCAATATGGGTACTGGTTCGCAAGACGGTAGCTTTGGCATGCCACAAAACACATATCGCCAATTCAACGCTCCGCCTCCAAACCTCAATGGTGCGCATCCACAAATCTACTCTGCTATATACTCAGGTGTCGACGTATACGAGATGGAAGTAAATGGTGTAGCAGTGATGAGGCGGCGAGCCGACAGCTGGCTGAATGCGACACAGATCCTGAAGGTTGCAGGCATTGAGAAAGGAAAGCGGACAAAGGTCTTGGAGAAGGAGATTCTTATCGGCGAGCATGAGAAGGTGCAAGGCGGCTATGGAAAGTACCAAGGGACATGGATCAAGTTCGAGAAGGGGCTCGACTTCTGCAGGCAGTATGAGGTGGAGGAGCTTCTGAGACCACTTCTGACGTATGATATGGGACAAGATGGAGGTGTTGCAGGACAAGGGGGAGTTGATACGCCGACAAAGGAGCAGGCAATGGCAGCGAATAGAAAGCGGATGTACAATGCTGGGAGCGAGAGACAGTTGAATGGTCAATCGGGAACTTTCTTCAAGAACATATCTTCGACGGCTTCGCATGCAGTTGCTGCTATCTCGAAAGCAAGATTCGATTCTCCAGGCCCTCGTATGCGACAGAACGGAGGCGGCCGTCCACCAAGCTTCAGTCGCCAGTCTTCGTCACAACTCACCGTACCAAATGATAACAGCGACTCCGGCTTTCCAGCCAGCCAGCAAAGCATGCAGTCCTATGTCAGCGACGCAACATATACCAATGGAATCGATTCTGCATATGCCACCCAGAGTGGTCCAGTCTTCTCACAAATGGGCTCGCAAAGGGGTAGCCAAACCGACTTCCAAGAGCCCCCCCGCAAAAGAATGAGAGCGTCACCTAGCAACTCAGTGTCTCAACAAGACGGAGCTGGCGATCCATTTTACAGCGGCGCTGGAAGCCTCCCAAGCACACAACCACAAAACTCGCAAGCAATGCGCGAGCCCTCACCCACCGAAGCAGCAGAGTCGTTCTACCAGAACTCGCAACCCTTCTCGGAAGAAATCTCTCCAGTACCTCATGCACCTCTACCCTATGCGAATGGGCCACAGGCAGAGAGGAAGAGGCAGTTGCTTATGAGCTTATTCATGGACCCTTCACAAAGGGACTTCTCACACCACGAAGCCTTCCTCAAGCTCCACGGAGAAGAACTGGATATGCCCATCGACAACAAAGCGCACACTGCCCTCCACTGGGCCGCCACTTTGGCACGGTTGCCATTGGTGCGTGCGCTGATTGAGCGTGGGAGCTCGATATACAGAGTCAATGGCTCGGGCGAGACCGCGCTCATGAGAGCTTGCGCCGTAACGAATAACCTCGATTTCAACGCCTTTCCCGAGCTTCTTGAGCTCCTTGGCCCGACTATTGAGATGAGGGATATTCAGGGCAGAACCATCTTGCATCACATTGCTTTGACTTCTGCTGTTAAGGGCAGGTCGGGTTGTAGCAAGTACTATTTGGAATCCCTTCTCGAGTTTGTTGTGCGTCAGGGTTCCCAGCCATCAAGTCAACAGCAAATGGGGTATCCGAGTAGCCAGCAACACCCGAGAGTTACGCAGAGTATGAATATCGGTCGCTTCATGTCCGAAATTGTCAATGCGCAGGATAAGCGCGGTGATACGCCCTTGATCCTCGCTGCTAGAGTCCAGAATAGAGGTATAATTTCCCAGCTTTTAGAAGTTGGAGCCGATCCCTTAATAGCCAATCGCGCCGGCCTGAAGCCTACCGATTACGGAGTGGGCGATCCTAATGACTTACAAAACGGTGGCGGAGAGACGGGACGCATGGAAGAGAAAGCTATGGGTAGCGTGAGGGAGAACAGTGGCGACATCATAAGTGGTATCACCTCTCTGCTCCAGGGTAGCGAGGAGGAGTTTAAGAGGGAGATGGAGGCTAAGCAGCACGTTATTGACTCTATCCATGCCTCCCTTCGCCAGAGCTCTTCCTCGTTAGGGCAAGCGCAGCAACAGTTGAAGAGGCTGAAAGGGGTGAAGAAAGAGAGGTCAGAAAGAATACAGAAAATCGGCAATCTGCGCCAAGCGGCAGATGAGGAGGGATACACGGTCCAACAGCTTAAAGATCGTTATCCGACTTTTGACCGCTCCGGCGTTGATGGGCAGGGTGGAGAGATGTATCTTGGTCAACCTGACACCTTGTTCTCTCCCTTCCAGACGGATGTTTCGAATGAGGATATCGCGCAGCATATTCGCAATTCTGCGCAGAATAATCTGGAGGCGCTGGCTGGTCTGCCAACGGTTAAGCAATTGAGGGCGAAACTGGCTGCTTATAGAGAGAATAATGCGAGTTTGCAGGAGAAAATTGCGGGATTGAAGACGAGGAGTAGGGATGTGGAGGCTAAGTATAGGAGGGTTATTAGTTTGTGTACTAAGACGCCTGAAGATCGCATAGACGATGCTACAGAGGGTCTGTTGAAAGCTGTCGACTGCGAAGGCGGCGATGTTGAGCTGGGCAGGATAAGAGAATTCCTTGGCAGGGTTGAGGGTGTGGAGTAGGTGGTGTTGAACGAAGGGAACAGGACTCAGGATATAGAACTCTACAGATGTGTAAATTATGAAGGAAGGATGTGATGGGATGAGGAAAGTTAGCGTGGATTGGCGAGGGGTTGTCTGTAAATACTTGACATTCAATCATCGCTGGCGTTTGAGGAAAGGGTCAGACATGGCCGGTACGGTGTGGGTTACATTATAGCATGAAGGGAAATGAGGTTCAGTGTTGCAATTACGTCGCGTGAGTGACTGGCTGGACGCACGGTAGGTTACGGAGTAGGTAAAACGAAATGTCAAAAGTCGTAATTGCTTATCTATCTAACTTGGTCCTGTGGCCTCTCTCTCCCTTTTATGGGGCCCCATCGGGTGCCGTTTGGGGGCGGCGGCGTGCGGTCGCCGCCCTCGAAGGCGTTTGTCTCCCGTTTGTCTTGTCAGAGGACGCGGGATCAGTCTTCCGTTCAACATTTAGCTTGATTTTCATCGAATGGAAATTCGTTCCGAATTGAAGATGGTTTATAATTTACATGCAGCTCGATCTTCTCCTTTCCTAAATTCTCTGGTTATCTCAGCTCTCTCTGCAAACTTACAAACTGATGCCACAAGAAGTGTGGAAAATACAGGTAAAAATCGCAAAAGTAATTGAACAGAGTGGGACTCGAACCCACGCCACTTTCGTGACCAGGAAATTGTAGCAAGCTACGATATTAAGGTAACACCTTAACCTGGCGCCATAACCAGCTCGGCCATCTGTCCCTAATTGATGTAAAGAGTATCCCGGTTGGGTCTTGTATTAACGTTTACCACGGGCTTCAAGTAATTATTGCTCTTACCTCGTTTTGGTGGGGTGGGTCGCTCCAAAAAGAGTTCTCATTAAAGCACTGGTGCTGCGATGAAAGCGGTTCCCCTTTCACTTGCGCTCACTGTGGCAGTATCATAAGTGCTCTGACCAATTTACATGAGGGCACGAAGTATATGGCTCTTAAATACCGTATGGCATTGTTCGTGATATACATAAGCGAGACAGCGGGAAACCCCTAGTCGCCAAGTCATGTATCTCGACCTCAGCTGTTCAATGCAGCCCTGGCTGCACCACTAACAAAATAGTCCGACTGAGCCGCAGCTCCTGTGTCTACTCGATAATTAGTGCTGAGCACCGACTGACTGGAACATGGTTTCAGCCTTGTAGATTGCAGAATGGCAGCGCCAATGAGTTTACTTTAGGCCAGGCAATTTCCCGCAGATGGCTCTAGGAGGATCAACCCCCAGTCAGCAGCACGGATGCGGGAGGAACTGGTTGGACAATTTGAGGGCGGAATAGAGTGCGGGAATCTCATTAGAGTACTCTTCAGTTGCACAGCGCCAGGTTTAGAGATGTTGTAGCTGGTAACTAGGCTGGAGCGGAGGCCGGGCATCTAGGAGATCAAACCAGCACAAGTAGGCGCGAGCTCCATAAACCAGAATTGGCATTTCATGAGAGTGCCACCGGAACATCCACTTCATGACAGCGAAGATCGGGCATTATATTAGATCAATTCTCAGAGCTGGGACTCCTCAGCTGGGCTTAGCTTAGTCCTTGATTCGTAGCGTAACTTCACTTCGCTGTCAGGCAAAGCCCCTCCAGATTTATAGCTCACCACAGATGTCAGAGACTACAACGAGAACGTTCAGGATGAAGCTGCGCCAGCCCAGCTCTGGAACGTCGTGAAGAAAGAACTTGATACCAAGCTGTACATTCAAATCCGTAATTTGTCTCGGGAGATGATTGGCGTGTGGGAGGAGATGACTGGAGGAAGACGAGCGGAGGGAAACCTCAGATACCAGTTTTGTTCTCTAGCGATGGTAAAGATCATCCTCATGGGCTTTAGACTGACGAAAAATGGGAAGGTCGAGGGTGAATATGCAGACTATGACGCGGCACTATTTAGCAAGACATCGAGGTCTTCCAAAATTTAACGAGCAATGCTTCCTAATATCAAACAGTTGTTAGCTCTTGATCCAATAGAAGATTCTCAGAACCCGTTGAACTGACCCTTAACATCATCCCACCCCACTATATTCCATAAGGTACGCGGATCATCCGATGTTAAACTCGACTGAAATCGACTGAAAAGGGCCTTCCACTTGCGATTATCGCAGCGTGTCATGTTCTCTTACTCCACAAAAACGGAAAATACTTGTACGAGGTTGTGGACATTGAAGATGAGACGGGCAGGTTTTAGCACCAAAACCCGAGTTTTTAGCGAGCGGAAACCAATGCAAAATGAAAAGATAAACTAACACGATGTATACGAAAAGCATAGGGAATTCAACTAAGAACAACTTTTTATAGTGTTTTCCGCTATATCATGTCTAGAAAGAGTTAGGGGGGTTTTAAATTTGAAATATCGGTCTTGGCGGGAAAACATGGATGTTTACGTGGGAAAATGCCGATCATTTGCTTAGCATGTCTTTAACGTTCTGTATCTACATTTTAAGACACCAAGTGTAAAAATTAAACAGTACAAATTATTTTCACGGTGGTAAATAACATTTGTTACATACAAGTTTCCTTTCCAAGCAAGTCGTGGCCACAGAGCACGGGTGTCAAGACTGTAAGTTTTGGTGTAAAGCGGCCATCGTCTCATCATCAATGTCCAGAACCTCGTACAAGGAATCCATTCAATGGGTGAGAACTATCGCTAGCTAGACTTCATTAACTTTTCGCTTACGCTTACGCCCGTCCGCATCGCATTAGTACGCCATCTGACCCAGACCTGCCTCATAACATAACGTATCGCCCCGTCGTCCTTCGCACAATCATCCTTCATCAAAGTAAAAGCAAGCAATGCATCATCATCCCCGCTATAGCAACTCGCGCCACCATATCGCGCAATATCCCATAGCCAACGAAGCAAATAATGCTGCAGATATTGGTATCTGAGCAACCTCCCTGAACAAGTGTAGTAAAAGATCCCGTCTAGCGACGGAAGCCACCTGGTGGTGGTGGACCTCTTGGGCCATCAAAAGGACCATTGTAGCCCATCTCTGGTGGAAAACCGCCCATTGGTGGTGGTGGTCCTCCCATGAATCCAGGTGGTGGCACCATGAACCCTGGCGGTGGAAGCGGTGGCATGCTTCTTCCGTTTCTCATCATATCATCTGGTGGTGGGACAAATCCCGGACCTGGGAATCCAGGTGGAAACATCGGTGGTGGCATTGGCATACCACGGCCACCTGGAACACCACGGCCATCTTGCAGCCCTGGCGGTCCCTGCATCAAGTGGCGCTGAGACATTGGTGGCGGAAGCTGTTGAGCATCACGCTCGTGCTGAGCCCATTGTGACTGGTTGCTGCCGAGGCCTGGTGGTGGACGCTGGAGGATCTGCATTGGCTGTGGTGGCATATTCTGCGGCCCACGGCCTCCTTCTGGCTGACGCATTGGTCCTGGGCCACGTCTCATGAAGCCATCATCAAAGAATGGTGGAAGCTCCTGTCTCTCCTGACGCTGCGCAGCTTGAGCAACGGCACGCTCGCGCTGTTCGCGCTGCTCACGAATGACGAGCTCCTGCTGCCTCTCCATCATCATAATCTGGCGCTGTTGCTCCTCTTGCTGCTGTCTGGATGGCCCTTGAGGCTGCTGGGGTGGACCTCTCATCATGAGCTGCTCCTGACGCAACTGTTCACGCAACTGCTCTGGCGGTGGGCCTTGAGATGTCATGAGTCCCATCAAGAACGCGGCTTGCTTGTTCATGCCCTGTGGTTCTGGGCGTCCTGAATCATGGCTCATTGTGTTCTGGTCACGGTGGTTGATGTGCTCACGAACCATAGTGTCGTGGCGTGAAGGAGGCAGACTAGCAGAATGAGATCTGCTACCAAGCACATCCTGAAGTGCTGCCTGTTGAGAGTGGGACGACGGATGCCCAGAGCGTGGCGTGCCCTGACGTCCTGGAGGATACTGAGGAAACTGGTCCATAGCTGGAAGCTGAATATTCATTGGTGGCTTCCGCGGTGGCGGCTGTGACCGAGACGCCAGGTTCAACGGCGGAGTGGGAGTCTTGGATCCCGAGATGCTTGAACTCTGTAGTTTCATCAAAAGTTTTTGGAAGTCTTCCTTCTCCTTGTCAGGTTGTGGCTTCTCCTGCATACCTGGCGGAGCACGGGGAGCTGATCCAGGCTGGTGACGAGGGTTGTCGTCCGGCAGCGGCGTGGCGAAGAAGGACGTAAAACGCGAAGCTTTGCCAACACCAGCAGTCTTCAGTGGCGCATCTTTGCTGGCCACTAATGGAGTATCATCGCTGTTTGATGCCCACGTACTCTTGAACTTGTTTCCTCTTTCCCCGTCGGCAGCTGCAGGCGTCTCGACCTTTGGCTTGTCGAAACCGAAGAATGAGTCCTGGCCGGAGAGATCGATGGCTGGTATCTTAGCCGAGGAGTTTTCCACACCAGGGGTCTTCATTATGCCCGCGTTCATACTCTCCTTCCATTGCTGAAACTCGGCCGCAGTGTGTGCTCGCTTCTGCTCGCCGCCAGATGGCTCATCCATCCACTCTGGCTCACGCTCCTGTCTGCGGTCGTCTCTCTCCCATCTTCCGCGAGCTCTCTCCTCATTACGACCGTTTCCTCTCTCGCGATCATGGTTTCTGTCATTGTGACGGTCATCTGTACGGTCCAGGTTTCGTTCCTCGCGGTCCTTCTCACGCCATCCACGGTTACGGTCTCCGTACCTGTCGCCGTTGCCCTTACGATCTTCGGCTGGTGCAACAGAGTCTTCCTTGTCCTTGAACCATGAAGGCTCGTTTCTACCTCTGCCGTATCCATTGCGGCGCGGCGTTGTGCCATCAGTATCCTCAATGGACTCTCTAATTACGTTCTTATCGCGAGAATAGTTATCGAAGCCACGAGCTGGTCTGTCGCGCACATCGTCTTTTCCGTCTCTGCTTCCGCGTCTTGGGATTGGTGGCGCATCTCTGTCTCCGCCCATGCGGCCAGTAAATCTCTCGGCACCCTCAGCACCAAAACTCTTGCGCGGCTTCACAGTGCTCCATCCCTCCGTATCTTGGTCTCCATCCGGGCGTCTAGACCGCAAGTTGCCAAAGCGCTGGTTATCGCGGGATCTATCGTTCTCCCCATCAGCCTTGCGGAATGGATACCTTTCGCGGGTTTCGATGTCCCTGATAGGTCTCTCAAAATCGGAAGCCTTCACATTCCGCGCTGAGCTTGCGGATGCAAATGATGTCTTCGGTGGACCTAGTACGATGTCACCCAAGTCTGTCAAACAGTCAGTAGTGCCACAAGGCCATGTTGTGGTTGCACATACTGGCGCTGCTTCGTGAACCCTTCTCGAGTGGTGGCCTTCTATTTGTGTGATCGAGAAGACTAGCCGACTCGCGTCTCTCTCTTGCTGGTCTGCGCTCATTCTCTACTTGAACACTACTAGATCGTCAGTACAGACACGGATTGCACGAATGCGGTATCGGCACTTACCCTAGGTATTCTTCTGGCGGAGGCAAGTTTGCCGGCTTCTCAACCAGTGGCGACTCACGCAGGCGCTGCAACTCTTCCAGAGTATAGCGCATCGTGATTTGCCGCGGCTGGCAGTCGACACTTTTGGCAGGCTAAAATACAACGCTTCCAGGGCGTATAGACAATTGTGTTTATTGCCCGATGCGAAACAGTCGTTGCTTATGTTTTGGGGAACGTGAAATCCGAAGGGATATGTGCGACAGGCACTAGGATCGTTTGCGCCAGGTTGTCGTCTGGAAACGTTCGAGTTCAGACACGCTTGGGGTTGGGTGCAGGCACGGTCAAGATGGCGGGTTGCGGTAAACAAATGCTGTATCGAGTGTTCGAAGAGTCTTTGAGTAGCTTGAGATTCTGCAGATGTGTTGACAGATATAAATCGTTCTAGAGAATGTTGGCTTGTGTTAGGTGGAAACTGAAAATATTGGATAAGGTAAGTAAAACAAGTTGGCCTCTGCATGGCCATCGATCTCAGCGAACCGACAGCGGCGGCTAGTAACACCGACAGCCGCCCGGGTGTGGGGCAGGGGTGGTTAGACGCGCCCAACTTCACTTCAACAACACCAACACTAATATCAGAAATTATATCTCTCCACTACGCCGAATCGCGTGATTGAAAGTCGATGATTCCCGTTTGTGAGCCGTCCAGTGATCTCCATTTTTGCAAGACAATCTCTTTTTGATAATATGAAGCACGCAATCCTGATTCGTGTCATGGGAGCTTGTCAGATCTCATCTTGCTCAACTAGTCTATCGATATTGAAAGTAGAGGTTTCATCCATCAGTCTGCTAGTCACGAGTGTTACGCATCTTACGAGCTTGGACCTAATCCTGAAAATTCATGATGAGCTTAGCTCCGGCATCCCCGCCACTTTAAAGTGTTTCCTTAAACAAGCTAGTTGACCAGTTTAATCGGTGTAAGATGGTATACTGGCATCCTGTAATCCTTCATGGTGTGGTCTGTGCCCTGACAGAAAGCGACGCATCATGCAGCCTAACAGCGGTTCAGATATAAGCACCTTTTGTTCCAGAAGTGTAAGACAGTCTTGGATTCAAAACGTCGCCAACAACGCCTCACAGTAGCCTTAAAAGGAATTCAGAACAACTCTCCAGAAGCGATGTGCTTTGTAACTTGGCCCTGGTGATGTTTTAATATCTAGGTCTCTTCCTTAATCTCCTGCTCTTACATTGGTTCCCAGTCTACCATACACTATCCGGCGTCACATTCAGACTGTGGCGAGACCAAGATGTACAGCAAGCAGCACTACCAACGCGAGCAGCGCAGCCTCTATCCTACCACGCCAATTACGCCACAGCCCCTCCGCTCCCACCCACCAAGCGGTCCAACCTCATCTTACCAGACACCGATGATACCCTGCCCACATCGTTTCAGCTCTCCATACATCGAGCAGCCACTTACCTCCCTTCCTGATCTCGAAGCCGAACGGTCCTACCTCCTCCTGTCGCTTCAGCGCGAAGACTTCGCCACAACGGTTGTATTAGCCACTGTCGGGACCATCAACCGCAAGCTCGATTCGCCAATTCCTCTCCCACCACATGAGGCCAAGCATTTGCGAAAGACCTTGAAAGTCAAAAGAGGCCAAGTAGAGAGGTGCATGAGGCAGGAGAAATGGATCCTTAACCGGTTGGGCCATGTTGCTTTTCAAATCCAGTGTGCACAGCGACATGAGAGAATTCAGTGGCACCTCAATGGTGGAGCCGGTAGCTCTTGTCTGGGTGGGATGGACAATGGTGTAATGATGGGACGAGAAATACAACCATCACTCGGCCAGTTTGGGATCGCTGACCAAGGATATGCGACTTTCAACGAGGCTACACCACCGCTATCAACTTGGCCGACCAGGATCGGTGCTCAGGATGAGCGTCAACGTCAAAGGTTGCCTTCCGATGCTTTCCAATGGCAGCATAGCAGCGGCCAACAAGCGTGGCACGCTGCTCCTGCTGTGTATGGTGACATAGCGAGGAGGGACACAGTCATGGTGCCGCCGAACAGTCCGTCTCCGGCGTCTAGACCAACCATTGTGGCACCAAACACTCATGCCGAAAGCAGAAGTAATTTGACGCAGCTTCCGATCTCCTCGTCGGAGACGTATCTTCCGTGTCAACAGGGAACAGGACGGATTGGTGGATATCGAAAGAGCGAGCCTGGATTATTGTTGGAGTGGGACAACCGAAATGCTGGATATGTGGATGAGCAGTGCGCGATTACGTTCCCCGCATGGCTGCGTCAACTAGGCTTGTAGAACTAGCTTGTTGTGAAATAAGCTGAGGATTGGGTAACTGGGAATTGGCCGCATGCAGGAAAAGACAAGATTGCATTTCCTTTTTCTGATTTTTGGGGCCTGCAATGGGTATCTAGGCAGTAATAAATCGAGCACACATTCATATCATTGGAACTCGCCGAACTCTCCATCATCGAAGCCCCAGTCTTCAGCTTGCTTCTGCTGCTGTGCCTTAATCACTTGCGCTGACGGCGGAGGTGCCAATCCAAAATTGTGTGCTCCCCCCGGCGGTGGCGGCAACGAAAAGCCGCCTAATGATGGTTCATTTTCTTTTGAAGTCGAAGATGTCGGTGCATTTCTCCGACCTTTCCCAACCTTTCCGCCCAGATTGACGGTTATCGTCTCTCCTTCTTTCAAACTAAAGTCCCTTGTTATGCCCTTATCCTCCTCCTTCTTAGTTTTCCTGGCAGCGCGCTCCTCTTCTGCTGTCCTAATGTTTAACCCTTTTCTGACCTCCTGCAATGCAATACTGAAATCAAACGCCTCACTCCTCTCCTCGAACCCCAGTCCTAGCGTCGCCTTCCTCCCACTCGGATCCTGTACTCTTATTACAAAGAAGCGACTCGAGTCTACCACCTGCTCTACTACTGCCGCAGAGTTATATGGTGCGGCCGCAAAGAGCTCTCCTGTCGAGCCATCCTCGAGTAGTATGTCGGCTTTAAGCTTCTCGCTGCCGGAATGAAGCGGCATCGCGGTTTCCAGGATGCGGAGTCTCGCAGTGAAGATCTTACGGTCGACCGGCGATGTCCACGTGGAGGCTAGATGCCCTGAGGTGGAGGTCAACGGTGGTGGATTGTAGACGTGGGCTTTTGGAGAAACGAAGAGGACGCGCAGGATGGAGTCCACGGGAAGTTCCTGGCCGGTGGTGGGGTCGATAAGTGCCGACATCGCGGCTTCTGAGTGGGATTTAAGCCGAGGCCGAGTAGCTGCTGTTTCGAAACAGTGAACACAAGGGAACGATAAAGATCAAGCGTTTAAGGCGTCGAAATGGTGATATATGTTGTGAAAGCGGAGGACACAAGAGTGACATCTACTCTGCCTGCACTTGTACCCGGCAAGCTTTAAGCTCTCCGGGCACTAACGGGAGCGGCCGCTAGTGCAGCCCTTTCTAGAGCAACCTCCAACCTTCACTCGACTAGAACAAAACTTTGCCATCTCAAAGTGTGCCAATATATTAGCCCAAACTCTGTGTCGAACTATAGATTGATGCTTGTATCTGAGATTGAGATAATAACATTGTTCCTCCATGTCCGTTATCTCGCCACCTAGATCCGCCAAAAGTACTCTCAAAACAAAACCGTAAAGCAATTTGTGGATGTCTCCGTTCATCTCACAGGATGCCCAACCAGTTGTCAGATAATTGTCCCCATCGTCGCTGCAAAGTTGTCAACACCCCCACCATCCATTAACCCAAATCGCCGGGGCTCTCATCTACATCTCAATCCGTTGGTCATCCGCCACCACAACTCACGCAGCAGTCCTCGCAGAACGTCCACCTTTGCCGCGAGATCCTCTCGCCCGCGCTGGCTCCTCCCCTCCCCTTTATTATCCACGAGGCGGTGTTGTCGATGGCGCACTTGCTGGCGCGACAATTTCATCCGAGACGTCATGATCACTTTCGACCTGGGGAACACCCTTCTCATCATGCGTAATCCGACCGAACAGGCTCGCAATCTCCTCAACGGTAAGTCTCTCAGCCACCTTGCCAGTCTGCATCGCCATATCGATGGCCTCGATCTTCTCCTTTTGAAGGTCAAGCATGCGATGGTCTACGGTGTTCCTCGCAATCAAGCGAATGACGCGGCAGGCTTTTGGTTGACCATAGCGGAAGATACGGCCGATGGCTTGTTGTTCAACGGAGTCTGGAAACTGCTTAGCTGGTGTCGATCAATTGGGGCAAATTTATAAGTTACTTACGGTTCCACCAAGGATCGATATTGATGCAGCGGTTAGCGCAAGTGAGGTTCAGACCCACTCCACCGCATTTCAAAATGGCTATCATGACCTTTACCTCTTTCTTATCGTGGAATGCCTTAACCGCGTACTCGCGGTTTTTCCAGCTCATCTCACCCTATCATTGTCAGCCCCAGCTGCTAACTAGTCGACGACGGCGACGACGACGGAGAACTCACCATCAGATAGACATGGCCCCACTTCTCCTCTTCGCAGATAAGTCCGATAATTCTGACCATGGCACGGAATTGGGTGAAGACTATGGAAGTTATGTTAGATACTGCCCATTTGGGGTTGAAGTATTAACGAAGAAAATTCACCTAAGATTTTGTCGTTCGGGGCCTCATTGAACCATTTAAGCATTTGGGCTTTCAGACCGATTGTCTTCGCACTGGGCACGAGCTTTGCCTTGCCTTTAGTGCATAATTCGAGCCACTGAGACTCTTTAACATGCGGCTTCCAAGCCGCAAAGTTCTGGTTCTTGCCTCCAGGCTGCCCGTGGTCGCCGGCGGCATTGGGATCAACGTTCGGCTTGTACATACCAACCTGCTTGTTACACTTTGGGCAGTAATATCTCCCATCGTCACTAATCTGGCTCCGGAAATCCTCCTCGATACAGCCTTCGCAGAAGTGGTGGCCGCAGTCCAGTACTTGGGCGTCCATGACAATATCTTGGCAGATATGGCAATTCTTCTCTACAACGTGGGCGGGCTTCAGGTTCTTGAGGAAGGGTCCCATCTTGAAGTCGGTGCCATGAGCTCCTTTACCAAATGGTTGAGCAGTCTCTTCCTCTCCATTCGGAGCCAACCACTGTTTGATTTGGCGGTACACTGGTAGAGTGGTGGCTTCGTATTTCTTGAACTTTCGCTCCAGAAATCTTAGATCATCTGGCGTGAAAGTCTCACGGAAAACACTTTCAAGGAGGAAGGGGTGTGAAGCAGCCTGTCTGAGGCGCAAAAGCTTCGACAACATAAGTGCGTAACTTCCCTTCTTCATCGTATCCGATAGCATTGGGTTGATCTGCTTGCGATAGACCTCCTCGACAACACGGTAAATCACGGTCTCTTCTCTCGACAGTTCGACAAACCTTAGTTCCGTGTTGATTTCTGGGAGAACGATCAGTGGTCTTCCTAAGATCCGATCCGCAAAGGTCCTGCGACTACTCTGTATTAGCAATTGGACCAATGCCACTACCGGCCCCTTGAGATAAATGGCCTTGCATTGAAGTCCATGAAAATCCCCGGGGTAGTCTCGGCCGTACTTACTACATGTAAAGATGGGTCAGGACACTGAGGCGTTGCTGTGCATCCGCTGACTTTGGATCGCCAAAATGACTCTTAAAATTGGCAAAGGTGTCGGAATACGGCTCCTGAAGAAAGTGTAGGTATGGGAACATTTCATTTGCGTCGTTCTGAATCGGGGTGCCGGAGAGCGCGAACCGATACTTGGCCTGAAGATTGAAGCAGGCAGTGGCCCCGGCGCTTCTCCAATTCTTAATCTCATGGGCCTCGTCAAGAATGATCCGATACCATTCCATCTGGTGGAGTGCCCCGCAACGATCACGATTTAATGCAAGCCACTCATCCTTTCCCAGGGCAGACTGGTTGGCTATATCCTCTTCCGTCAACGTGTCGGAATCTTCAATCTTCCAGCTGTTGCGCACCTCCGCGTAGGTGGTCAGAACAAAATTCATCTCTCTGAGGGCTCTAATGCTCATCTTTGCTGACTTCTTATAGACCATGATTTTGCCCCACAGATCAAGATCACCATGCTTCTCGATCTCCTTATTCCATTGGCCGACAAGACTAGCGGGTAGGACTATCAAAGTAGTCCTCCTGTTTGCGCTGAGGTCTTTCTTGTCCGGAGGATTGCCAATGCAGCAGGCGATTGCTTCGATCGTCTTGCCAAGACCCATTTGATCAGCAAGTATACCTCCATGTGGCTTCGCGTCAGACACCTCACGGCCAACCATCCACGCGGCGGCCTGGAGCTGATGATGGCGGAGCAAAGTTGTTTCGCTCATACCTTTCATATGCCAGTGTCCATCACGAGCTTTTACTTTGCCATGACCGAACGACTTGGAAGCCTCAAGAAGTTGAGCTCTTTCCTTTTTGGCCATGCAAACGTCGTGATCTGCGGGAATGGTGCTGAGAAGGTTGTTCAGCTGTTGTGCCTTGATTCTGGTCTCCATAACTGGCGCTTCTTCTATATCCCCCTGCTCGGCCCGTTGCTGAACTACATCGCTAGTCAAGAGGTCCCTAAAGATGCTCTGCATCACTTCGTCTTCTTGCGACCACTTACTCGCTAGGCGGTTCTTAGTGACCTTCTTTCCTGGCTTGACAATGGCCGAAACAGAGTTACAAACTGCGCCAGTGGACTTCTCTGCCTCTCTCTGAGCCAGAATCTCGTGCCTCTCGCGAGCAGTCTTGCCATGCGTTCGCTTTTTTACCGAAACATCAGTGGGAGGTTGCGGCACAGGCTTTCGCAATGTCTCGGCGCGAAATTCAGCCTCCTGCTGACGATGGTAATTACCACGTTCCCTTGCAGCCTCCGCTTCATCTTCGTCATCCTCGTCATCTTCTGGTGCTAAACGTTTGGCGGACGAGGTGCCCTCGGAGCAGCCACCCATCCGCTCCCTCATGGTCTCCAACTTCTTTAAGTTTCCACGTAGACTACAAAATCTGGTAATCTCACGATTACTGAGCTTGCCACCGTTATTCACCTTCGTCTCCAGGCCTTGCATTTCCGCCCGCAGACTGGCGGCTTGGTCAACCTCTTCCTCAGCCTCTTCTTCCATCCAAGCGTGATCTTCGCCAGGCACGGTCGTAGAGGGTCCTGGCACCTTGGCTGGTTGCACCGATGGAGTGCTTTGAGTAGGTACCTTGCTGCCACCACTCTTCTCAAGAAGCTTCTTCATCATCGCCTGCTGAGCATTCTTAATGGACGTAGGTCTCGGGGGTTCTTCAACGGACTGGCTAGACATAGACGAGGCCGACATAGCAGCAGGGGTTTTAGACCATGGGGCCTTTGGCATCGGAAATAGACTGCGCATAGGAAGGACACCTGCTGCAGGCGTTGGATTCACCGCCTTTTCTGGCCGTGGTACCCCTCTCTCCCTGACGATGCCTGTCCTCCCTCGCTCCTGCTGGGCGCGAATACGGCCAAACGCGCCAATACCAGGTGGTTTCGCGTACCGGCCACCATTCATGGCAATCGAATTCGAAACCGGTTGTTGCGCCACCGGTTGATCTTCATCCATCATCGTAAACATACCTTCGACACTACGGCTTCCATCTCCAAGGATATCCTCATGACAGCGACCGATACCGACTTGCTCTAAATCGTCGTCAGATAACAGTTGATTATCCTCGGACTCGGAGACATCGACGGCCGGCTTGCGCCTGCGGCCTGCAAAAACACCAGCGGATTCACCACTGCGATCGCCGCCACCGAAACGCGCAGCGACTTTTGGATATTGGCGTACGAAAAGCGACTCGTCATCACTGAGGTCGTCAGGATGGAAAACAAAGTCATGAGTGACAGGCTCTTTGCGAACTGGTGCATCTGGAGCAAAGCTCACAGTTTTACTCTCGCTTTTCGGGCTACGTGGACCATCACTTGACTTGAGGGCACCTGTGATAGCAGACGTGACAGGCTGAGCCATCTCGGCATCGACGCTGACAGCGAAGAGGGCATCGAGAGATATGACCGAGGCTGTATCTTCCATGTCAACGTCTTCGCTACCAGCATTCGTGGCATCGAGGTCCGCAGCGGCGCCTGGCGCACTCGTACCCGAGAGAGGCCGATCGGTTGAAGACAGGCAGGGCTTAAGAGGCAGGACTTCAACACGCAAGGCAACAGGTTGGTGTTCTTGACCGGCATCCTCAGTCACTTCTGGAATGTCCGGAAGAGAATTGCTCTGCTGTCCGTCCTGCTCCATCTCGGCGTCCTCCTCTTCTTCATCAGGATCGTAAGGCACGATGTCGTGTTCCTCCTCAACGCCATCGTCATAATCATCATCATCATCCGAGGATTCGGAGTCGTAATCGAACTCACCGCGAGCCGCATCAACTTGGCTTGGGTGAAGTCCAGCAAACGGTTGACTTGGGGACTTCGGCACAAACCCGTCTCCGATCGCCACCTCCATGATGGCATCGTCCTCCTCAGCTTCGTCCTTCTCTACATCGTCCTCCTCAACATCGTCGTCACTTGCGACACCAGACAACGTGGCGTTGGTCTCCGCATCAGTCGCAGAGCCATGGTCGGTAGCCTCAGGATCTCCGTGCGCTCCTGGCGGAGTAGCGAGGGTTTTGCTTGCTTCGGCAGTAATGACAAGGTCAACAGCATCGAGGTAAAGTCCATGCTTGGCTTGTCCAGTATCGTACTCCACAACGGTACTGCTGGAAAAAGTGGAGTTGTCGGTGAGAGAAGGAAGTGAGGTTGTCTCTTCAACTTGGGTGGAAGGTGGGTTCAAGTCGGACATGTTGACGAAAGTGGACGGCGGTCAGTAAGTGAGTTTGTTGCCTTGCTTTTCCGTTTTCTGCGATGTACATTAGTTTGGTGTTGGTTAAGATGAAAGGTAGAGGAAGAAGTTAAGGTCGGTGGAGTGAAGAAGGATCTGATGAAGGACGGAAGAGAAAGGCATGTCAGCCGACATTGTACTAGGATAAGAATGGCCACAAGTTCCTCAGAAGCGTGCAAGAGTCTCAAAGAGAATACTGGCTGGCAGATGCTCGATGAGAAGTATAGGGGTGCCGCCAAACGAGGATATGAGGCCCGGATAGGCAATGAAGAAATTGAAAGCTAAACTGAAGTGAGGTTGTGGATATGTCACGACTTCGTGATATGACCAGAGCTTTGCAGCAAACTTCGACATAAGTGAATGACGTCAAGCCAAAGCTTACCTATACTGGTGATGCAGGGAAGTGTGTAGAGGCAAGACAGGTACAGTGTGCCTATATCCTACGTTGTTGGTTGCGAGTAGCTTCGAGCTGAGATCCACAACCACGACCGTTCGGTACGTGACAGTCTTGTGTAAAGTGGAATTTGTAGACGACCGGCGAACGAAGGAATACCTGGGGAAACTTTCTATTGATACCTAGTGACTGTAAATGCAATTAGCATCTCGCTGCTTGAATTGGCGCATCAACATGCGCCCATTTCTGGACTCGGACTTTTGCACAATGGGAAGCAGCAAATCAACCTCCTGGTTCTCCTCGTCCTTATGGCGCTCAAGAGGCCAGAGAGGCTCTCGCCTCGGCGCGAATGTATCATATCTTCTTCGTAATGTTGTCTCATTTGTGGTATAATGGAACTCTTTCAACCGCCAACGCCTACCTGTACCCGGCCCGAACTCCAACGTCCACTCTTCATGTTTCAGAACAAGATCCATCTACCACCTGTTTCCTCCTCTACCCCTTCCTCTGAAATTTCCCCTGTGTCCTCCACCTCCTTGCTGGTTACCGCCGCCGCCACCCATGTTCTGGTCATATCCATAGCCTTGCTGATTACCTTGCCCAAAGTTTGGTTGTCCACCGAAGTTTCCAGCCTGACCTGATTGTTGCGAGTTTGGGGTTCCAGTTGCACCACCTTGGCCACCCATTCCTTGACCGAACATTGCCGATGCATCCATCTGGCTTGGATCCATTCCCTGAGCCATCATTTGTTGCATCATGGCCTGCATCTCGGGAGGCATATTTCCATCCATTCCCGGCATACCCATTCCACCAGCAGACGGCGCTGGAGGCATACCCATTGGAGGCATGCCTGGCATTCCGCCCATTCCCATCATCATGCTCATATCCTCCATCATCTTCTTCTGCGTATCCGCGAATTCTGAACGCAAGGACTCTTGCTTCTGCGCATAGAGCGCCCATGTGAACTCATCAAATGCATAGTTGAAAAAGTCTGTAATATCGGTACCTGGCCGACGCCATGGCCTTTCGTTGTCGTCTGGGAGATCTTTGTCGATATCGACTTGCGTGATAGGCTTGCGCGCTGGCGGATAGATAGGCTTGGCATTAACGTCGATGGTAGATATTCTCTCAGCTGGCAACTCTGCGCCTGGGAGATGGATCGCGCCCTTTGCAGAGGCATCCTTCTTTGCAACAACCGGCTTCTGAGTGACCTCGTTTGATGTCGTTCGCTGCGCGATGTTGCGGATCTCGTTGTATTTGGCAGTAAGCGGCGGAGGAGCTTTGGTGCCATCCTTGCGCTCGGTGATAATATCAATGTCTGAGTCGTCGTCATCGTCGTCGTCAGCTTCCTCGTCCTGCTCCTCGCCGGTTTCCATTTCCTCGTCTTCTTTGGTTGGCTTCACTTGCGCCTTTGGTGAAGGCGACCTTGGCTTCTCATCTTTTGACTCCGAGGTGGAGACCTTGTCATCGCTGCCGCCATAGAAGTCATCATCGTCGTCGATATCCATTTTGTGTGTTGTTGTCGTCTCGATGTGATATGGAATTGAGACGCTCAAGTTGACGTTGGATGAGGCTGAAGGAGCAAGGGTAGCAGTACCTAAGCTTTCGTCGCTAAGCCTCATTTTTGGCTCGTCGCGTCTCCACGTTTCCAGCCTGACAGTGTAGCTCCAGGCGCGAAGCCCAGCCGCAATATATTATGGCACTTGCAAGGTCGGCAAGTGGTCCCCCAGCCTTGAGCATAAACATCAACTCTGCCAATTCACCCTTGTAAGCTTCATTCACCAATTCAACGCCACAACAAAGGAAAAGTGTTGTTGACAAAAATAACAGCGGCGCATCCACAAAATCAACTCAGCAACAACCAGCTTCATCTGGAGGATTCTTTGGACAATCGCCACTGTCTCAGCCATCAGGCAGTATGTTCGGCGCCGTGAAACCTGCTGCGACGGGAGGTGGGCTCTTTGGCCCAACCACAACCACAACACAGTCTGCACCTGGTGGGTTATTCGGAACTGCGCAACCTGCGACCGGAGGAGGATTTTTTGGCTCTGCAGTACCCGCTGCCGCAAAGCCAGCAACAGGGTTCTTCGGCGCGCCTGCGACAACCCAGCCTGCCACGGGAGGGGGATTATTCGGCAGCACGGCGCAAACACAGCAGCCATCGACTGGAGGTCTCTTCGGATCGGCAATGGCGCAGCCTCAGCAGCAGGCTTCCGGTGGCCTTTTTGGCTCGAACAACCAAACCCAGGCAAAGCCATCATTATTGTAAGCAGTCACGTCACAATGTTTCTGGCAGCGATGCTAATTAGAACAGCGGTGGAGCAACAACTCAGCAGTCGCAGCCGCAAGAACAAAATTCGTTATTCGGAGGAGCACAACAGCAACAGGGTGCGTTTAGCACCACCCTCGGCGGCCTGACAATGGGCCAGTCGAATGCGCCAGTGCAAACTGTCCCAGCCGTCCGTATTGACCCATCCAACATCAAGGGAACGACTCGCTACAACGACCTCAATGAGCAGATTCAGAAGGAGATTGAGAACCAGGACAAGATGATGTTGGATGTTATGAAAGCGTCGAGCGACTGCGGGGCCATGTTGCCAGCGCACGGCGCCGAGCTTGAGGTTGTGCCAGACCAATTCGAGTTCTTGCAACGTAAGATGATTGGCGTCCAAGCCAACATCGACAGTGACATTCAAATGTGCGCTCAGCTCAACAAGCAAGTTCATGTCGACGCGGAGAATGCCAAGCTGAGCTTCGAAGCCATCCATAGCCTCAAGCTTCCGCAGCAGTTTCAGCAGGGCATGTGGAATGCTGCGAAACAGACGTCGCCTTCGACACGCAAGCCAGGAGAGCCAGCTGGAGATATCGTCAACTTGTTCGATCAAACGGCTGAGGAGATGAGCCAAACTTACAAGAACCAGATGGCGAAGCTCACAGAAATTGAGAATCATTTATACAGCCTTGAGAGGTCTCTGATGCGTGCTGGAACAACAATGGGCGGTGGCAGCCAGGAGGAGAACGATGTTCAGCTCGTTGGCGAGGCTCTGCGCGACTTTGAGAATGGCATGATTCAGGTTGCCAACCAGGTCGCGAGGGCAAGAGAGGATGTTCGCAAAATTGAAAGTGGCCCTTTCATTGACGTCAGGGCGACTCATAGCAAGACCCCGCGTCGAGGCGTGTACTGAGCTGTATGAGTACCACACATTCGTTGCGTTACAGGCGTTGGCATGGTTGGCATGGCGGTGGTCGGTACGAGTCTAGTTCCACTGGTAAATTACTAGTGACGGACCGATAGGATAGGAGGAGGCGTACTGGTAATTTCCTTGTGAGCGTAGAAGCGTACAAGGGTAGTGGTACCCATATCAGACAATATCGTTCTGCTTAGTTTAAAGGCATATTCGCAAAGGTTGCTCATCGAATCGTCTGTCTAGAGTGATCCGTATTGGATGTGTTCCCTCTGTGATTGACTGATAAATCAATTGACCTAGGATACACTGTGTGCGTAGCACAACTCCATGGCCATCTGTCACCTGTCTACTATAATGAAGGCGTCCGAAATCCGAACTCAGAGTTTAAGCACAGGTCAAAGCGACAAGGCTGAGATCATCTAAGCGCAAAGCACTAATCATAAGCGCCAGATCTGGGGTCCCCACTTTATTCTGAGGGGCGATGATTTGTCGCGGCCACCCCACAATGGCATTTCTGCCGAAGAATTTCAAGATGAACCAGTTGGCAGTGACATGAATGAAAGCAGTTATGGCAGCTCATGATATTCTGAACGCCAGGTCGCCCATAATGGATGGCCAATGTACGTACAACTTCAGAAAGTCCAGAATAAATTGCACGGACTAACAATGCATTCAAAAGACATTCTAGAGTTATGGCATACTCATCGGCTTCCATTAATATGGACAGTTTTGTTTGTCCTCGTTGGATTGCGCATTTTCCTGCATTGGAAATACCCAGAAGTCGGCAAGAAAATAGATGCGCCAGCTCCAGCTGTAGTCAAGAAGGCCGACACAGCCACCAAAGGACACCCGGCAGTGCGCACAACTGAGAAAGACGAAGCTGCGTCTGTTACTGCTGCGCCAACCGCCAAAAAGGCCGCTGGTCCAAAGAGAATCGCCGGAAAGGTCACACGCAAGAAGTCGCCAGCTCGCGGGGCCGCCGTCGAGGAGGATGTGAAGCTCCAAGTGCTGGTCTTCTTCGCCTCTCTCGGTGGTCAAACCGAAGCTCGCGCAAAGCAGTTCACCAAGAAGTTGTCCGAGACCACCAAGTTCGAAAATGCGAAATACCCATTCCTTGAGTCGCAAATACACGACCTGGCTGAGTCCGACTATGACGAGTTCTTCTTGAACACGCCGAAGAGGGAGGATGGGCTGAATGTCAAGTACTTTTACGTTATCTTGCTGCCGAGTTACAATATCGACTCCATGACGGATGCTTTCTTGGAGCATTTGCAGGAGACGCACAACGACTTCCGTATCGATACTGCGCCCCTTTCGCCATTGTTGGGATTCTCCGTGTTTGGCTTCGGTGATCGTGAAGGATGGCCAACTGAGGGGGAGGGATACTGCTCTCAGGCACAGGAAGTGGATAGATGGATGGCAAAGTTGACCGCAAGGAAGCGTGCGTTCCCGCTTGGTATGGGAGATAGCAAGGTGGATGCGGAGGAGCGTCTAGAGGAGTGGCGGGAAGGTTTGCAGGATGTCCTTGAGAACCTCTCCCAGACGGGAAGCTTGGGCGAGGGCGTCGTAGGCAGCGGTGCTGCTGATGAGTCTGATGTGGAAGATGCTGCAGAGGCGGAGGACGAGGAGACCAACATGGCGGATCTCGAAGACATTGGCAGCATCATGAAGAAGGGACAGACCGAGAACGGGGAGAAGGAATCTTCAGGACCTCTGGCAGTTGACTTTACGACCTACAGCAAGAAGACGCAAGCACCAGCCGCTGCACCAAAAGAAATGGTGCCAAAGAACTCTCCAACATATAACTCCTTGACGAAGCAGGGCTATACCATCGTCGGTTCCCACTCTGGCGTGAAAATCTGTCGTTGGACCAAGTCCGCTCTTCGTGGCCGAGGTTCCTGCTACAAATATTCCTTCTACGGCATCGCCTCTCATCAGTGCATGGAGACGACGCCATCTCTCTCCTGTTCGAACAAGTGTGTTTTCTGCTGGCGCCACGGCACAAACCCAGTTGGCACCACTTGGCGCTGGCAGATCGATCAGCCAGAAGACATCTTCGCCGGTGTCAAGGCTGGCCACTACCAGAAGATCAAGATGATGCGCGGTGTTCCAGGTGTCCGCGCTGAGCGCTTCGCCGAGGCCATGCGTATCCGTCATTGCGCCCTCTCTCTGGTCGGAGAGCCAATCTCATACCCATACATCAACGAGTTCCTCGCGATGCTGCACAAGGAGCGCATCTCCTCGTTCCTCGTCTGCAACGCTCAACATCCTGAAGCATTGGAGGACTTAAAGCATGCCACTCAGCTCTACGTTTCCATCGATGCGTCAAACAAAGAGTCGCTGCGCAAAATCGATCGTCCACTTTTCCGCGATTTCTGGGAGCGTTTGCAGCGCTGTCTTGAGATTCTGCGCGAGAAGCGCCTCGAGCAACGCACTGTTTTCCGCCTCACTCTTGTTAAGGGATTCAACATTGAAGACGAGGCAGAGGGCTACGCTGATTTGGTTGAGAAGGGACTGCCGTGCTTTGTTGAGATCAAGGGTGTCACATACTGCGGCACCTCGTCTTCCGCAGGTGCTGGACTGACTATGCAGAATGTGCCATTTTATGAGGAGGTCTGCGCTTTTGTCGTCGCGCTGAGCAATGCGCTGAACAAGAGGGGCTTGATGTATGGCATTGCTGCTGAGCATGCTCATTCCTGCTGTATCCTTCTTGCTAGTGATAGGTTCAAGAAGAACGGAAAGTGGCATACGACAATTGATTATCCGAAGTTTTTCGAGCTGTTGGAGAGCGGGGAGAAGTTCACGCCGGAGGATTACATGGGAGCTGAGACTCCTGAGTGGGCTACTTGGGGTCAGGGAGGCTTTGATCCAAGAGATGTGAGAGTGGATAGAAAGGGAAAGCCAAAGGGACCGGCGGTTGTTGAAAGGGGGTTTGAGGTCGAGCCTGCAAACAGATTGGTCGAGATATAAGCACCGGTCAATACCCGAATAAAAAATGATTGAAGGCAACCGGTTATCGAGTTTTAGTCTTCGCAGTTCTTAAATCGACGAACGCCGATATATATCCAAGACCTACCATGCTACAACTTCGAATTATCCCCAAAAGTGAACAGATTCCTCCCCTCACTTCCTTTCTCCTTACTCACCCACCCCTTCCTCCCAACCGGCTCAACCTCCCAGCTACTCAGCTCCTTCAACGTCTTGCCATCCGCATGGTTCGCCACAAACCTCTCTCCCGTGACCACCAACCTCCCAACCACAAACCCCGTCTCCGGCGTCCCATCCCTAGCAAAATGCACCGTATACGTCTCCACCACGGCCTCCCCCTCAGCATCCTCCACAACCTTCGGCACCGGCACATCTGTAATCGTAGGTGGGAGCGGATTCTTCTCAGGATACGCTTTACCATCTTTCCTCGGTGAGCCAGAGAGGATTAACACATGTTGGTATGTCATGTTCCCGCCGTTTGCTAGCACCAGCCCGTTTTTGTTCCTGGCGTCGATTTCGCGCAGCTCGCGCGTCATTTCGGCGATGGCGTGCATGCTGTAGTTGTTGCCCGCACCACCAAAGGACGTCAGGCCACCGAGGAGGGTCAGGGGACAGGAGTGTGATTCAATGTGGAGACCGAGGCCCAGGGCTACCATTTTGGGGACGATGGGGAAGCAGGAGTAGAAATCGTGGATGGAGATGTCTTTCGGCGCGAGGTTGGTGACTTCGAATGCTCCCGTCAGCGATCGGCTGATGGAAGGTGATGAATGATAGTTTGGGCGTTCCCAGAATGCTGCGCTATCTTGTGTGCCAGCGCCGCCGAGAGGATAAACCCATTGAGACTTTGGAATGCCGAGCTCCGTGGCGTAATCCGTATTGGTGAGGATGATTGCTCCGGCTAAGTTGATGTTGTTGAAAGCGTTCATGAGGAGTGGATCTATTAAACGGTTAGCGAGATTTCCCTTTCCTAGGCCGGATAGGAGCACGAACATGGGAAGCAAATCATCCTGTTCTTTTTCCCCACAGTCACAATCTCCTCCTTAGTCTTCGGCTCCTTTCCAAAATTCCAACTGGCCGTATTGACCTTTCCAACCTTTGCAAAATCCGCATAAAGCGCCGCACTCTCTTCATGATTCTCCTTAATCGATTGTTCTCGATGTGCTCTAGTAGCGTTCTCATATAGCGGATAAACGTGGATCGGAAGACCAATGGAGTGCTTTGCGCCTGTGTCTTTGGCAACTTTCAGTTTCTGTGCTGACGGCAGAGGCACAAACTTGGCCGGCTTGGACGAGGAGGACTTACTGTCGCCCAGGGTAGAGGTGTCGCTAACCGAGAGTGGATTTACGGACTTGTCGAGGGCAGTCCATGGTGGCATTTTGCGGGCTGCCGCGAATCCTTGCACTGGGTGTCATATTAGCCATGTTCATACTCAGAAACCGTCGGCTTTCAGTCTTCACTTGCAGCTTGCCAGAGCTTCGCCACCGGTCACAACCGCAACCTTCGTCTCGCCCTTTGCAATCCTCCTTGCTGCTTCGTCAACCAGTTTTGCGGGTTGATTTCCGCCATGATCACTGATGAACTTGTGCTTCGCATTGACGCCCAGGTTGTCGGACAAGAGGCCGGGGAGGTCTTTGTAGGGCCATGACCAGGTTGCGACGACGTCGATGCTGTCAATGGAAGACTTGAGCTTTTTGCCATCATCATCGGAGAGGCAGGTATCGATTATGGCACGATCAATGGCATTAAGCATCAATTTGTATGGCTCGAGAGCTTTATCGGGGTTGGAGGATGGGAATTTAAAGTCGGCGACGCCGACGATGATGGGTGTTGCCATGGTGAAGACGTGTACGGGGAGAATTGAGTGTTCAGATATCCAGCGAAACTGCAATACACATATATATGATTTTATAAGAGGCGTAACGCCTTAAGATTAGTGATTTAAGCTTATCTTGGAAAATACGAAAGGCTGACCTTGACATGGCAATGTTGATGCAACATGCAGGTCGTTGCCGAGGTCAGCCTCGCTCCACATGGTACCCTGGTGGATGTGATAGCCGGTGAAACCAGTAGGTAAAGTACTCTATGACAACCACTTCGTTTCACGCAACAGAGATATTGGTTAGAGTAGTCGGTATGATCAAAAACCCTGTTTTGAGGCTCTACCAACGAATTCAAATTATGAGGCGACGGAGGGGGTCGTGAGCGGAAGTTTGCTGGTCTGAAAATGCGGGCCCGCTGCACAATGACAACCAGCCCGATATGGCGAAACTCGTGTCGTCAGTGATCGCAAGTACTCTTGTGTAAGCGACACATCATCTGGCCGCGTGAAGCAGAATGACTCTTCGAGGGTTTATATGCGCCTTTGGGCAAAAGCAATGAAGAATAATATCACGGTCTTTCCTTTCCAATAGGAGCAGAGGCCAGTATCATCAAATTGACTGTGGCTCTTGTGGAATGTGTTCTATTAATTAAACGAAAGTCGTCTCTACCGTGTCAAGCGACGTCGCGTCTTGACACCAAGTGGCACAAGCCACAAACCGCGTTCGTCTTTACAACACCACCGCTCAGCTCACTATTCATAAATCTCACAAATCACTGGTTCTTATTTGATATTATACGTAATGAGGAGCGCCCGTCACAGGCGGTTCCCCTTCACCACCTCCAGCTGTACGCCTCCAAGGCAAATCATGCGAACTCCAGCCACTTGATGCCACTCACTTCGAGATGTTATACGAGGCCTTAAACCTCGATGATCTATGGGACTACATGCTCAATGAACCGTTTGCCGACCAGCAAGCTTTCAATGCTTACTACACAAAGCTGCTGGACAATGCTGACACGGCAATCTACTACACCATAATGACCAAGCCGAACAGCCAGCCAGCTGGTCTACTCGCACTTATGGACGTCAATACCACGCATCGCAGCCTCGAAATCGGCCATGTGATTTACGGACCAGCATTGCAAAGATCAAGAGCAGCAACAGAGGCCATCTACCTGGCTCTGCAACACTGTTCCTTACTCAGTTACAGTCGCGTCGTCTGGAAGTGCAATGACCTCAACAAGCCTTCCAAAAAAGCTGCTTTGCGTCTCGGCTTTAAGTTTGATGGTATCTTCAAGTATCACATGGTCGTCAAACGAAAAGTTCGCCATACGGCATGGTATGCGATAACACAATGCACGTGGCCGAAGGTCAAGCGCGCCATGGAGGAATGGCTCACGGATGAGAACTTTACCGATGATGGCCTACAGAAAAGGAAACTCGTCGACATCGGGGTGAGCCAGGCCGCTGCAGGAAACCCGCCAATACCTCTACAGCTTAAACAGGAGCCGGCGGACGGAGCCGACAACGACTCCCATGAAAAGCTGGGACGCCTTATGGCAGATGGCAAACCGCAACCAGATTCCCACGCAGCCATCGAAGCTGTGCAGAGGAACGAAAGAATGCATAGCGCAGTACTGGCAGGCATCGGCTCTAGTGGCGAGTCCAAGGTAGGCTTGTCCTTGTTGAAGACGATGACCCACTTGATGCTGACGTGCGCATTAAAAGTGAAACCGTCGACGGCGAGACCTCCGGCATGAAGACGCTAGAGACGCTGGGAGAGAAGGGAAAGCGAAAGTGAGAGATTAATCGCAGCAATAAGAAATCAAGACCAGATCAGGTAGAGGGATCAAGCACCAGTATGCAGCCTAGAATCCCCATGAACGGCAACATATCAAGAAGGGACGTTGAAGGGCTTTCCGAGAATGCTGAAGGGCATACTAAGGTTGAAGATCTGCCATCTACAAAAAGAACACGACCTGTTGTGCTGGTCTATACACCTACGGCCAATGAAGCCGTCCGCACCAGATCAAAGATGATTCCCGAAGCCAGACAGGTTGAGTTGAATTTAGACTCCCAGGTAGTCATGGGTATCAAAGTCGAATACCTTTACGTTGGCACATTACCCGGAGGACTGGACGAGATTAGACACCGATGACCCAGACGATAATCTACACGCTCGGATGTGCATCGCAAGCACTATGCCGAGGTTGATACGGCCTAGACAACACGAAGCTAGACGTCACGGTTTTAACATTACGGCATGTGGAGAATGCATGCATAATGGCACACCTTGCGTAGTCGCGCGCCCAAACGGAGCGGCCATTGTGTTACCACTTTGCAAGGGAAATATTCATGGCACGCCTATCGATGTCAGCTATTATATCTATTCGCCACTGCCACCTCCGCGCCGTCCAAAAATGCAGCTCGACCTCCATACTCAGAAAGTCGACGGCATCGAAGCTCACTACCTCGAATTCGGAGACACTGAAAATGGAGACCGCATTCGTCCACACGACGACGTCCAGCGTGCTGTGCGGGAGTGCGCTAAAGAATGGGCAAGGAGGAATCTACGCGATCAAAGTTGCAACACCGCTCCCAACGATTGGACCGTAACGCCAGTAAGATCAAAAGAACTCGTTTGCATCGCTGTCAGAGCAAATGGTGCGAATGAATTGCACGGCGTCTCGGAGTGCTTCTCAGGATGGCCAACAGCGTGCTTCTTTTGTCGGGACAATGGGACGCCGTGTGTGTTGGTGTTGCCTGGGAAGGTGCCTCTTGTTTTACTGCTGGAGGACGGGTTGAGGGGAAGGGACGTCATTGGATTTAGTTGGTATATCAGAGAGAAGAGATGACGAGTAAAACGTCGGGGCGGGTGGGTATTTCTAGATGTGGAACGGGCCCACGAGGACGATCGAGGACATATCACGGGACATGTTTGCCACGGGTAATGGCGTGAGAGAGTATATGTGAGAGCTTTGTTCTGATCTGTTCGAGACACACCATTAATGCATGGCATGCACCCGTATACTGGTTAGTCAATGAATTACAGACTATGCTTTTGGCGGCGTCTTAAAAAGGTTTTAAGGCTCTCGTTTCTTCGTTTGTCATTCCGTGAAAACGTGCTCGCCCTCACCCTTCTCCTGGTTTCCTAGTGTCCAGTCTATCCCTCATTTCCAACTCCATCGACTCTCCCATTACTTTCTACCATTATAAGAATTGTGAATATGAACGAGTGTTGACGTTGACCGACTGCATCACAACTTGTCGCCCTCAGTTGTGGTGGCTGTGTCTCAGTTAACAGCGGACTTGAGGATTGGGAAGAAGTACCGGCTCGATCTTCTCAACCAATAAACGCTCACGCTGACGATCGAGTTATTGGTATCTACCCGGGTGGGGTACCAAACTCTACGACGCTCACCTGCATACTATATCAGTAGTTACAAGCCAGCCATGCAATACCTAGATTTCAAGACAGCACATCCACAAGCAGAGACAACCGAAGGGAGAAGGTTATGCATCAAAACAAATGCAGGACGGCGCAGGCTCTATGCCGCGCCCGTCTGGGTATCTCCCTTGTATAATTCCTAACGCCTAGGTCTTGACTTTTAAACCACTAAGACTAAAAACGACAGTAAAACAACAGACAAGAAACCAGTCCTCAAAACTGGCCCTCACCTCGTGCCTATAAACAGAATCAATCAAACCGCAGGTCCGTAAACGCCTTCCTATACACCAGCTGTGTCGGCAGCAAGATCTGCCGCCAACGATCGGCCGCCATCACTTCTCATTACCGCGCCTCAATATCGCCCACTCTCACTGACTCAACTGTTCAAGCTCCTCCTCCTTCCTCCTCAGCTCCTCCCTCATCCTTTCCGCCTCCCTCTCAAGCGCCTCGCGTCTCTGCATCCTAACCTTCTCCTCCTCACCACGCATCCCCGAGCTCGTCCTCTGCCCACTACCATTACTCTGGCCCATAGACGCAACAGGCGCATAACCCTGCACTGGACTCTGCTGCACCGGCGTCCTCAGACTCGGATCCAAGACCTCGTCGCCGGGCGGCAGGGACATCTGCATTTGCGGGGCGTGGTTGAGAATCGACTTGATGCTGCCCGTCCTCTGTCCATGACCTGACTGAGGCTGTTGTGGCTGCTGCTGCATGGACTGCCCGTCCTCGGTGGCCGAGACGCTGCGCTTGCGGTTATTTGGACTCAACAGGAAGTTCGGGCTCAAGCTGGACGGTCTGTGGCCCGGGCTCGGGTAAGCTGCCATGGGCGGGAGTCTGTTGTCTACACTCAGACTGCTCTTGTCATGCTGCTGCATCTGCTGTGGGGTCGAAGTGTAGCTCTGTAAGTCATTTTGTTGGTGTTGGTGCTGATGCTGGTGTCCGTTCTGTCCTCTTATTTGTCCTGGAAGTTCTGGCAGATTTCTGCTTGGCTCTTGGGACTGTGGCTGGCGTGGGCGGAAACCGAGACTGATGGAGCCGTCTGTGTTCATTGATCCTCTTTGTGCTTCGTGAGCATCGTCGGATCTTTGATGTTGGTCGTCGGACTCAGGAGAACCGGCGTTGCGGGTCATATTTGGCATGACGCCGCCTGTGGTGGCTGGGACAACCCGCTTGCGGCGCTTGATAACACTCTTCTTCATTGTCACTGGTCTGTGAACGCCGTGAAGTTTGTGGTAGAGACCTGTTAATAGATTAGTTAGCAGGCTGTTGCTAAATTGGCGAGGTTGTAAAGATATCATACCACAAGCATTGCAAATCGTATGGCCCTGCTCATCCCTGCGCCAGAGTGGAGTGATAGTAGTCGCACAATTCTGGCACGCAACAACAACAGTAGTGCTTGGTGTCTGCTGGAGCGCGTTGATATCAATAGGCTCCGGCGCATTCGGGTTGTCGCCTGGCTGGCACGACATACGTTGCCCAGCTGGCGCAATGGAGATGTTTGCAGACTTCGAGACACGGTTGTTGAATGCTGGGCAGCCGCCACAGCCGGAGGCGCCGCCAGTGCCGTTGCACTTTCCACCTCCGGGACAAGAGCCACCAGAGGTGCTGGTGTCGGCTACATATGTCGCCGTTGCGTTCGAGAAATGTGTGGTGGTTGTGAATCTTGGACCACTTCCGGACTGGTCGCCATTTTGATTGCCTTGCTGCTGCACTTGACGGTTCATGGTTGAAGGTCTATTGGCATTTCTAGCCTTTTGGTATAAACCACAAGCATTGCAAATCGTTTCGCCTTGTGGGGAGCGGCGCCATAATGGCGTGGTCGTCGTTCCGCAGTTGCTGCATACCGGTTAGTATCTATGAAATAATATTGTAAGCGCAAACTCACCTGCAAACCTGGCCGTTTGGCGCATTATCAGTTTGTTGCGGTTGTGGAGAGTAGGAGGCAGACTGTTGGCTGCGGTTCCCTATTTGAGACCCTGGAGGAGTTAAATGGCGAGGTTGCGAGACATTGTAGTTTGTTGGTCTCGCTGGCTTGATCTCGTAAGAGTGGTCGCCATTCTGTCTCTCGGTCGGTGTTTCTCTGCTTTCTCTGACGCCCTGGGAGTGGTCGACGAGTTGTCCTGCTAATTCGATGTCCTCCTTTGATAAAGTTCTGGTTGGGAGCACTGTTTGCGACGGTTGCTCGTCTCTACGCGCTGGCGCGACAGCCATTGAGGCTACGTCTGCCATAATCCTGATGTTCGGTTCCTCTAGACCTGGCATGCGATGGGAAGTACAGCACATGTGGTGTGACAAGTTAGACTCTAGGCCTCTATCGCAGGTCGAGCCGGTCTTGCGTGGAGAATGGGCACACGCCGCCCTGTGGATTATCGCGTTGATTTTCTGGTGGTGGCCGAATTAAGACGACGCGCAACTGCAGGAACGAGGGATACTATGCGATCGGAGCGTCTTTCTTGAAACTAGGAGTAGAGATGCGACAAGCGAATACCTATGAGGAACTTCGTGATGGTGATGGTGAGTATTGTGGTATGGCTGATGGACCAAAGTCGTCGTCCCTGCTGGATGGGTGGCAGAGAATGAGATAATCCAGGCTCCTTCCTCAAACGTGGCAAATCGGCAAGGCGATCGAGGTAATCCCGTGACGGTCTAAATGCAGAGCTTGCAACGTGCGTTGGCGAAGCCGAGCACTCTTGAGGTTGCTGTAAGGTAAAGAGCGGCTGTTAAGGAGGTATTCTGACTGCGCAGAGAACAATGTTGTTGTGAGATTCTACGTGTAAGCCCGCCAAGTTTATGACCTTTGAAGAAGTGTCTTTACTTGCACCCCCTAGTCTACCAATGGCACAGACTGAATCAGTGGACGTCGCACCTTATGCTGTGCAACGCATGGGATGTTCTGCTTTTTGAAGTGCCGTGCTGGTGTCGAGAGCTTCAATGTCCAAGTGATAAGATTTTATCAAGGTGTCTTCTGCCTCTTTTGTGGTAAGAAGGAGGGTGTATGGTCAAGTGAGGCTTAGTAAGGTGATATGATGGGTGGATATCTGATTGATATGATCAAGATTAAAGCGGAGGGGCGGTACGGGCACCGCAGTTTATGTCGCTAGTGCTAGCTAGTGCAGCGAGGAGATGGCCGGCATGGTCTAGCTTTTGCTGTATGGCCTTCTGGAACAGCGAAAGCGGTGAGTTATATGATCAGGAGAGAAGTGTGATGATTCCTCCTGGCCGTGTTAGCCAACTCGTGCAGTCGTTGATTTGTGCCCTAGACTGCGACGTGATAGACCCTAACTTCCAGCTATTCTTTGGTCCGCACAGTGATGTCTATTCATTTTGCTTCGTGTCCCCTGAACGCACATCGTCGTCATGAAGTCCCCGTATAGCGCTGGGCTGGTGTAGCCTCGTCCCAATATCTCGTAATCTCCTGCCCCAAAAGCCCTCCGCTCACTCGCATATGATTGAATACCGACACCTTCTATTGGCTATCGTTAGAGGATGACATCTCATGTGTCAATTAAAACACTATCTATTGGTTGGTCACGGCAGGCTGTGTGTCCACTTTCAGAGCCTCGTAGGCATTCAAGCTTTTTTACGCCCCAAGTGTTTTAACTGGTTGAAGTTAAGCGCAAGCCAGGAAGTGCAACAGCGGGGCAGGGGTCAATGGGATGAACCGAGCTATGGGGGTAAACGCAAAAGTGGCAGAAAGTTCCTGGAAGTGGATATGGAGAGAAAAGATCATATCTAATCATATCTATAGCCAGTTAGCTTGATGCTGATGGTCACCATCCCCGCTTTCGAAGTCGTGTGAAGGACCGAAGTCGAGAAGTCGGTGCCTAAAACTTCAGAAAAGACCGAGATCTTTTGGATCAATGGGTCCTAAGATCATATCTAATCATATCTATGACCAGTGGGAACATAATCAATGGATCGGCGCAGATCATGCTCCCGTAAGCGACTGTTGACCTCGTCTAGCAAATTTTATCAGGATGCATTATCGACACAACGGCGAGTCGCCCTACCACCGAGATCAGTTCTTTCGACCTTATGAGATGATGAAGCTGCAATCCAAATTAGTGTCTCGGGGCTAGATTGATTCAAAACTTTGCGTGTAATTTAAAGGGTGTTGCCCTTGGAAGGATTTGTGGTAGAAGACGACGGCATGACAGACGGCAGAAATGGAGCGGGCTCGAGATCAAATAATATATTGTCACATCATGATGTGCAGTATCTAAGCTCAATCGAAGACGTTGTCTTGAGAGCTTGTTTACTCGCTAGCCGCAGTGTCAACTTGCCTTCTACTTCTCGAAAAAGGATGAATGCGCAGCAGTTGCGAGGTCTCGACTCGTGAAGACGCTTGGACCAGACCTTGGCTGTCCATTAGGCACTCTTCATCAGATTAAAATGCATATTGAGTAAGCGGATAACAATAGTCAGTGCAGTTTTCAAATCCAGGCCATATTGAGGACTTGAAGACACACCTGAGCATGATAATGCTTCAGGTTGCGGCGAGATTCTTATGCCTATGAACAATGGTATTTCATGGCTCGTCCACGCACTATATGTACAACACGCCGGCAAACTGCATATCATGCAGCCATGATGGTTGACAACTGGAAGCACTCGGCGCCGTTCGCGCTCGATGCTTCATAGTGCCAGTTATGCAAATGCATCATGAACCCACCTACGCCATACTGAATATGCCGACCCATGTTTCCCATCAACGCCACGTAACGAGCTGTCGCCGAATGCTCTGAGCTCTTCATAACATGTCGGTCGGCAGCCTCCATCTATGTGCTTACCTGTAATTAAAATTGACAGACGTCTCATGTCTTCGAGAACGATCTGCCATGTATTCCCCCTGAACGCCGAAATGCTGTGGTATCTTCCCCTAATACTTGTGAAATATGAAACGTAGACGCCAAAGTGGTCGTCATTATATATGCATCGTCCTAATGCTAAGGCCAAGCTCTGCCGGCGGACTAGGTGTTGCGGAGTTTGATGGAGAGGGGGTTGGGAGAGACGCCCTTGCAGCTGTCTTCTTGGTTTCTTTTCTGGCAGCTTTCTGTGTTGCCTTTTTTTGGGCAGCCCGCTGACTTGCAGAGACACGGGCTGGCGATGGTGGAGCATCTGCAGGCTTTGGCTTCACGATCAACTTGATGTTGTTCTTTGGCTTCAATGGTAAAGTCGAGATTGCTGGCACTGGGCTCACTGGTCTCGATCCTGAAACCTCGGAATCACCATCAGCCTCCACAATGGATGCACCAGGTTCAGCTTCGTCATCGTCAGAGGCAATGAAAACATACCCATCCTCGGATTGTGTCGCAGACTTAAGCCTAGACTCTGGAACGAGTCTACGGCGAGCACTCGCCACAGACTTAACATCTACGGCCGAGTCGGAGCCTGTGGATGCACTCTGCGCTTTGGCCAATTGCTCCTTTCTGAGTGTCCTTGCAGCACGGCTCGTTTTGCGGTCCTGCTTTTTATTTGGGGTTTCTAAAGCTTCGTCATCGCTACCAGGATCACGCTCGGTACTGCATGAGCCGGTCTGAGAAGACGTGCTGAGAGGCTCGTCCGACTCAAGAAGGACATTGACAGCTGTGTCGATATTGCATTTGGAGTCTTCGAGAGCCTTCTTGATGACCTCGCGGCTGGCACCGTAGGGCAGCGTTTGCTCGACCACGTCAATCATCCATGGCAGAACGCGAGACATTTTTGATATCTCCACTCTTTTCTTTGCTTCATCTTCTGAGCTAAGTGGTTTCTCGACAATATTCGGGAGACTACCATGAGGACCGTCGAGGTTTCTCACTGAAGAGTAATGGTTCCAGTCCTGCCAAAGGGTTAGTTATGGTCAAAGCATACAGGTGGCTCGTCAGCAACCACATACATGGTAGGCGATATGTGCCATTTTATGCGGCCGGCCATCTTTTGGTGCTGACACAATCATGGCATGTTCCTTTTGATGGACCTTCACACCCGTTTTATACGTCTTACTGAATGCCACAAGCTCCATGTTACCTCCCCATGTGCCGTCTTGAGCCATACTCCTCAGGTGAGATTCGTATGCCCTCTCAACTTCAGCATCTGTCGGGCCAGGCGCCGCTGCTGATTTCGACAAAGCCCCAGCATTCTTTCTTTTTGGATTCCGTCTTTGACCACCGCCGTGGTGTATCCCGATAAATGGCTTATAATCAACAGGGTTCTTCTTCATTTCTTCGATAACCCTAGCACGAATTGTCGCATTCTCGCCTTGATGGCCATATATTTGATCGGAAAGAGCATTAAACAGGCAGTTACCTAAAATGTAATTAGTTATATGTCTGATATCAATAAAGCTAATATGATCCCTTACCATCGGCAACAATGTTTGCAGCATACAATCCCTGTGAAGCCAGTAATGGAAACTCGGCAGCGTTGTCGTTAGCCATGGCTGGCAATTTGTGTGGGCAAATTGAAGCTGGTTGTTGAAGAGCCCAGCTACATCAAGTGAATTGAGCAAAACAAAAGAATATGAGCAAAGTCAAGCTAGGTATAACTGAGCTAGCAGCTATACACTACCAACGGAACCTGAACCGTTGGTCGTGTGCTAGTAAGGCTGGACCGGAGAGAAGGTCTACCGCGTCACTTTTGAGGTATCGCCGACCGTAACTTTCAGGGCTTCGCGTGTTTGTTCGCTTGGAAAGGCGTGAGATTAGGGGCCAAAAAGGTGTTTTTCGCGCGCAGGCAGATGGTCTTAGGTAAGCGGATTAACCAATATTGTGAAATAACGGGCTGTATAGAACAACTATCGTGAAAGCTCTCAAGGTAAGTCAGAGGAAGGAGGTGACGCGAAGACGGACATTAGATTAAGGAACAAAAAGTCAACGCTGGGAAGATGAGAACTTTGGAATGATTGATGGCCCGCCACGTCCTCCGTCCAGCCAATACCGGCACCCCATTTAAGTGGTCTGCATGTCAAATTGGCGACACTAGTTTAAGTCTACTCCGCCCATCTTGTTTACAATCCGCGGCTCCAAAGTTTAAAGCTGCTTTTGGCCAGTCACAAGTATTTAAAGAGGTCATCAACGCTGCCAGCTTTCGTTTTGTGGGCAGTTTTACAATCTTAGTGGCAACCTTGGGCGCGTGTCTGGATTTGGGTATTATGATGTGGAGGGCTTATCCTTCACAAAGTCTGGTAGCAATCCTGTTCTTCCCACTGTCAGGAGCGCCGCGTGAACCCGGCGACGGCGCGGTGGCCGCAGCCCATGACCTATGTTTCATGCAATACTCTATCAGCTTAGCACTCAAAATCTCGCCATTTAAATGAGCCTCGAAGTATATTGACTATGCCAGCATCGACTACTCCGAACTTACGGTAAAATTAGGGCTTCAAGCTTAGCTCTAAATCTAGACTCGAATTTCGAGATCGTCCGTTTCCCCACCGCCGGTCGGGACACCTTGCCGTCTACTTTTCTTATCAAGGGCTTATCGCATTCAAAGTGGCCTTTCATTATGCTGCGACGAACGACTTTAATTGGCAGAATATCTGCTTCTACCCTGAGATCTTGGTAACTGGCTGCTTTGTCCTTCATGATAACACTTAATTGAAAATATAGTAGAACTACGCCGGCAGAATTTCATAGGCCCGCCGTCGGCGGCCATTCTCCAGTCCAGCATTACGTCATCCTTGACTCGTGGTTTGTTTACTTTTCCGCATGGCAACCGTTTTTAATTCGGGCGACGGGAACCCTTTGGGTCTTCGCGACTTGATTTCATGCGGGGTAGAAACGTGATATCGAGGACTGAAAGAAGACCAAGCTCACGTGAAACCATATTTTCAAATAGGACGCGGTACCAAATACGAGCGTCTATCTATGCAGGCTGCATAATAGGCGGAAGTTGTAGTCATACGCTAGAAGTATCGAAGTCTCATTGCCTGCTACCAGACACTACAGTATCTCTCGTGGTCGCGCGCTTATAACGCGCGGGTCTGAAAGCCCGTGATCGCTTTGGCAAACCTCCTTATATAGCCTCCTGAGCCATCTACAATAACTTGAATTCATCCATTATAACATAAATAATCATGGCCACAAATATTGTAGTAGTAGGGTAAGTTATGACAAACTGTCTTATGAAATCAGAGCTGACAGCGCAAAGAGCTGGAGTCTCCGGGCTCACCACTGCCCTCCTCTTGTCTAAAAACCCCGCTTTCAATGTAACCATCATTGCGAAGCATATGCCTGGTGACTATGACATCGAGTATACTTCACCATGGGCGGGTGCAAACTACTTGCCGTAAGTCTAGCTCATGAAACCAAAATATGGATGTCATGATTTCTGATGGTTGCCAGAATGTCTGAGTTGGAGGGCAACAGATGGGAGAAGAACACTTGGCCAGAATTGAACCGCCTCGCACGGGACGTCCCAGAGGCAGGTATTCATTATCAAGGTACGTCTTTCCTAGAAATACAAAGAAGCATGCTTACGTTGTTCTAGATACATTGGTTTTGAACCGCGCAAAAGACGCTGGCACCGACGCTGCATCCTTCTTCAGTGGTCTTGTATCGAAAGACCCATGGTACAAGGATACCGTGCCAGAGTTCAGGGTGCTTCCTCAATCCGAGCTTCCCAAGGAGTGTGATCATGGAGTCAAGTTCAAGTCCGTGTGCATCAACACCGCCATCTATCTTCCTTACCTCGTAGGCCAATGTCTGAAGAACGGTGTCAAGGTGCAGCGTGCAGTCCTCAAGCACATCAATGAGGCTGCTTCCATGCACCACTCTGGTAAGGAGGCAGATATTGTCATCAACTGCTCTGGTCTCCTTGCCTGCAAACTCGGAGGAGTGATGGACAAGGATGTCATTGCAGTCCGCGGACAGATTGTGGTCGTCAGGAACGATCCAAAGTACATGTTCACTGTAAGCCAACTTCACCAACCACATAACAAAGCTGCTAACCGGTTACCAGATCTCCGGTACAGATGACGGCCAAGATGAGCTCTGCTACATCATGACCAGAGCAGCAGGAGGCGGCACCATTCTCGGCGGCACCTACACCAAGGGCAGCTGGGAATCGGTTCCAGATCCAAACATTGCCAACAGGATCATGAAGCGTGCTGTGGAGTTGTGCCCAGCTCTTACTGATGGTAAAGGGCCTGAGGCATTGAGCGTCATCAGACATGGCGTCGGATTGCGACCACTCAGAACTAGTGGTGTGAGAATCGAGAAGGAGAAGATTGATGGCATTTGGGTTGTTCATAACTATGGCCATGGTGGATGGGGTTACCAGGGTTCTTATGGATGTTCTGAGGGTGTTCTGGAGTTGGTGGATGAAGTTTTGGCGGCCAAGCCAAAGTTGTAAAGGTCATTTGTCGCCGCTTAGCGTAATATCTACCCTTTGGATATATGAGAAATATACCGGAAATAACGAATTAATACCAACTTCCATTCTATGCTCTCTTCTATGGTTGCCTTGTGGAAGCACAGCATTTGTGGAGGCTGTCACTGCCACAACAGGGGTCAGCTTCAGGGTTACAGTAGCGTCGCTCCGCGTCATCTGCCGCGCCCACCTCTTCCAGCCCAACCAAGCTTCACCACAGCTAAAACATAGACGCAACAGCTGTTCCTCTCCATCGCAACATCCAACTTCTGACATCGCAGGCTATAACATCACGATCGTAATCATGGACTTCTCCGATATCTTGTAAGCTAACACTATCAAAGCCAATGCGCTTAGTATGGCTCCGCCATAGCTCGCGGCGCAAAGCTGTCAAGACAAATGGCGGCAGGACATGTAACTAATAATTAATGTAGTCGCATCGTCAACCTGGCGATAGGCGGCATGATGGCCGCCGGCGGCTTCCTGCAATTCTTCTACGGGCCAAACTTCTTGTAAGACTTCCTCTGATAAACTTTTACAGCCCGACGCAAACTGACTCGCAAAGGCACAACTTCATCATCGGCGCCTATACCATCATCTTCGGTCTCGCCGTCGCAGGTCTCGAGTTCCAAATCCCGCCTCAAGTGGCTAGATATGCTAGTTTCCTGTTCTCGTTCCTTGGACGTGGTGTTTGTATGTCCTTAGTTTCTGACATGTCAGCCTCGCTTTCAAGACATCTTGCTAACATCTTGACAGTTTATATCTTCGTCGGCACCATTCTCCTCGATGGCTCCAACATTCTCTGCACCATTATGGGCAGCGCCATTGGCTTGGTCGGTTTGGCATACATCGTCGCGGAATTTATCCCAAGCATCGAGCCACCAAGCAACATGCGCGAGGCGGATGCTGGGTGGGGAACAGAGGGGGAGTATACCCAGGCATAAGGGCCATGCCATGTAAATAATAATGAGGCGGACTGAGTTCTGAGATGCTGGCGTGGCCAAGTTTGACGGAGCTATGAGAGCATGCCTTGTGCGTGTAGGCGTATGCTCATAGACGTTAGGGACGCCGTGCAAGGTTGGATGAGCTGTCATTTTGAGAGTCCAACACTGCCGCGTGCATAAAGCTGATACCGCGGTGGTGTTGGCTTCCAAATGGCAGTTCCGTCTTCGTACATGACGACGCTCCCAATACGGGTGGCATATGTGGAGAGGTCCACTTGTGTAAAAGTCTTCATCTTCAGTGCACCTCTAAGTAAAGAGTCGGGATAGTCAATAGAATTCGAGGACATGGATTGTCGGCGGGTAATGGCGAATTGCCTTTTTTTTTTGTTTTTTTTGGGTGGATTATCGCTGCCATTTCATATGATTGCGAAGAACGTCCTTACATTGTGTAAAAAGAGGTATTTGTATCGTCTTGGACTACTGTGATAGCACTACTAGAGAAAAGTGCCGCTACGGCGCCAGCTGTGCAAGTAACATGTTCCCCCGTTATCGCAAGGTGAGAAAACCTCCTGGTATTGACTTCCAATCTCACAATGCTTTCTTCCGTCCTAGCTTCTCATCGCTTATGACGACGTCAACCGATTGTCTTCAGTGTCCATGGGGCAGGACGAGGAGGTGATCCGTTTGATCTTCGTTGTACTTCCCACGGCATATCTAATGGCTGTCGTCGGTGACCTCGTAAAGTGCTATGTCCATCGAGAGGCAGGCCATGTTGCGTCACATGCTCCCACGATATTTATCAACCACTTCTCCTATGGCCCAGATGTTCAACATGTTCAGATATTCGTCTAGCTAACCGTAACTTGCAAAACCCATTACTATTTCATAGAAGATTTGAAGCTTCAAGCAAGCAAATGCTCATCTAGCAGCCAATAATTCCTTCCCAGCACCCTCATCCGCACCTATCACACACCGATGCACAAACTTCGCAGCCAAAACACCTCTCCCCTACTCAACGTCTCTAACAATCACTTACTCGCCGTCCTCCTCGCCGTTCTCACTCTTACCCTTCCCCTTCTTCTTATCATCAGCGTCGCGGTGCTCCGGGCTGTAATCAGCACCCTCATCGTTACAGGTTGGTGGGATACGATCCGTCTCAACTGGAATTCTCCAGCCTTCCATCCTCTCGTTGTCAACTGACTCAGAGAAAGAGACGTGGACGGCATTGAGAGAGTCGATGAACCTCAGCTGTCCCTCTACACCACCACCCTCTTTCCCATCTCCCATGCCAGCTCCAATCGTCTTAACAGTGCACTCAAACTTCATGCCGACGAAGCAGTGCTCCAGAATATCCGCAGAAATAACGAAGGACTCAGTTGGCGTCAAATCCCCATCAAGCTTGAACGCATTTTGTGGGTCCGCGTCCCTCCTGCGCCTTGCCTCAAGCGCTTCCTGCTTTGCCTTTGCCGCCTTACGGGCCTCCGCCGGTGTGAGATCCTCAGGTTGCTCTTCGGCGGAGGACCCCCAAGGCCTGACAAAAAGGAAGCCAGTTGGCTTAATCTCAAATCTCTCCGAGAACGCCTCAAAATCATCCACAGTCTCCTGGCTCGGCGGCGAAATGGAGAGAACTTCAAAAGTGCACTCCTCCGTCCTAACGACCGGCAGCCTATCGCCTTTCTTCATCTTCTCAACCAAAGGAAGCAGGGTATCGATCTGCGCCTCCGTGCCCATAAGCGTAAGCGTGACCTCAACAACAGCCATACACTGCTCAAACGTCATATGCTTATTAACATTAAACTCCTCGCCCTTGAACTCCTTGGCCGTTTCAAGTTGCGCAGGGGTACAAAGACGTGTTTCCGCCAAGAATCCCTTAGGATCGGATACGATGGCGAGCGCGGTATGGAAAGGGCCGGGGAAGACGTCCATGAGTGTTTTGGTGGCCCAGAGTTCCTTCTTAACTAGCCTGGCGATCTTCTGAGCAGCGAGGATTTCGTTTGTGTATTCTGGGCAGACGGAGTGCATCAAAACGTAGGCGAGGAAGTTGTTGACCACCTCGCAGTACGCATCAATGGTGGCCTTCTCCGAGACACCGAAAGTCCATGGAGCTTTTTTGCTCAGGAAGGCTTTAGCGATGCCGATAAAATCGACGGTCCAGTTCTGCGGCGCGAGCGGATTGTAGTACTTGCTGACCGCATTCTGGGACGTATCAAAGATGGAATCCCCATCAAACATCGGTCTGTACTCCTCGCAGATGTTATGCACCGTTGGGCCATCATAATCGTTATCAATATCCGCATCAGGAATCGCATTATCATTAGCACGCTCCCTCTTTGCTCCGCCCTGAAACTGCCCAACGCCCGTGTCGACGCCGCCCAGGCCGAGGTACTTGTTGAACATGTCGCCGCGCAGGGAGTTGAGCTTGCGTTTGGAGCGGTAGCGGGAGATGCAGGTTTCGATCCTTTCGGCGAAGTCGCGAGAGCTGGGTGTGTTAGGATGGTAAAGGTGAGTGCGGGGGAGGACTTACTGGTGATACATGTTCTGCATCTCGTCCTGATATTCTTCTGGCGTGATTGGTGCATCGGCATAGAACTCTTCGAAGCCGGTTGGTGCAACCTTCTTGGCCTTTGGGGTGCCGTCTGCGTATCTAGTCCTGCTGCCCTTTTTCTTCTTCTTCTTTGGAGCTTCGTTATTGGCTGTCCCCTTCTCAGCCTCCTTGGTGACGTCGGACTTTTCTTCGAAAGTGACTTTCTTTCCTGAAGTTTCGTCGGCCTTGATACCAAGACCCTTGAGCTTTGCTGCGAGCTTGTCATCTTTGACCTCTGACTCGGTGTTTCTAGTGGCTGACCTGACGTTCTCGTCGTTGTCGACTCCCTTAATCACTGGCTTACCCTTCTTAGCATCCTGCTGGATCTTCTCGGCCGTCAGTTCTGCAGTCTTGCTCTTTGAGGTGGTGTCTTCAATCCCTGGCACAACGGCCTCCACTGTCTTAGAAGCTGCCTTCTTAACGTCGTCAGGGACCTCCCTGATTTCCACCACAAAAGCCTTCGCCTTCTCAGCAGCACCCTTCGTAACATCATCAAACACCTCCAAGATCTCTTTATCAATCAATTTAGCAGCCTCTGCCCTCTCCTCTTCACCATCTGGACCCTGAATCTCAATAGCCTTAGCCATAGCACTCACAAATTCCTCCCACGCCACATCATCGACTTCTCCATCAACCTGTCCGTCACTCTTATCGACCGGTACCTGCTCCACAACCGCCTTAGAAACCGCATCGGCAGAGATTTTCTTTGGGTCGACAGCAGCAGCCTCAACCTTTGCCTCAGGCATGGTAACAGGAACAACAGCCGGTGTCTGTGACTCCTTGGCCTTGACATTGGCGTTCTCCTCATCAAGCCTGATCTTCAAAGACTCAGCGCAAGGTCTTAGGTTACGTTGCATGGCGCTTGGGACGAGTCTGAGAAGTTGTTGGGCGTTGTATCTGGGTGGTGGGGTTGGTGGGGTTACTTGGAGGGTGATGTTTGAGCCGATGGCTGGTGAGGTTGTGGTAGGATCGGAGGAAGGCATGTTGGATGTAGCTGAGATATCCTTATTCATGGTGTCTAGCTGAATGGCAGGTGACGTTGGATCGTGGTTGATCATTGGAGTTGGGGTAGCCATCGTGAGTTTGTGGCAGTGATATTGGTTGTGGATATGAGTTTGTTCGAGACAAAGGTGTCAGGCGTGGTAAGTTTGCCCTAGTAAGGTTATGTAGGTTGGTGAAAGGAGGAAATGATGGTTGACCAGGGATAAGAAGACAAAAGAATGTCTGATGGTTGAAGTTTGGTGAGGAGTTTGTCTGTCCGAAGAAAGAAGGAACTTTTATAGAGGTACCTGTGTTGAATCCCTAAATGTGGCGGCCTGCAGATCGTTGCCGCGAACGAGTACAAAGAAGAACTAACATTTCCAATGTGAGTTGGATGAAACACAAGTTGTGGAAGCCTTGGATTGTGAATGGACCAGCTGAAGTCCAGATGAACTCAAAGTGAGATCTTGACAAACAAGCTCAATGTCCGTGCTTGCCTATTTGAGACCAGGTTGCGGCTTAGGTTTGAGAAGCGTAGCGACTGACCTAGTCTTGCTTCTTCATAAGAGTTCCGATGAAGTAATGTTGAAGCTCGTGGGTGATGGTATCGCGAAAGTCTAGGCTCCAGGCACGGTTCGAGGTGTGGTAACTCCCACCCCCCGCCTTGCTGGTGTTGATAGCTCTCTTTCTCCGCAACGAAGGCTTCTGGTCAAAGATAGCCGCTAGACGCTCGTGTAACCGGAAAAAAAATGTAGCAAGGGAAGGGTATCAGATAGACATATGGCTTTAGAGAAGAAGAGGAAGTATATGGTATACTTCAGGTCGCGTGCAGGGCATAGGGTAGCAAAGCAAGCATAACGCAATCAGAACAAACAACACTGGGAAAAATACATTCCAAGGAACTTAGCTACCACTTTGCCAGTGTAAAACGCTCGACTTTTTTGCATCTCTTTCGCTGATGAGGGAGACACTAGTGGCCGCCTTTAAGATGGGCCATCTCTTTACCAGTTTCGGTTGTGAGCAGGTGCACGAGCCTCTTAAGTCCTTTTTCCATTGGCTACAAAGTAGCGCAATAAAGAACGTGAGGGTATGCCTTTATGCTCGACGTCGATTCGTTATCAGGCACCATGTTGGGCAGTTGTGATGCCAGGATATCGAAATATGCTTCGACGTGGTGTTGTCCCAAGCGAAATGAGCCTAGATGCACCTCGCCTTCTTTTAGGCGGCTTGGGACCTGCTATGCATAAAGCTCATGGTACGAGTAGAGTGCAAGAAATACATAACCAGCTGGCAAGCATCCAGGGCAACTAGCGGTGAAAGATAACTTTCTGTTCTTTGAATTGAGGTGTGGTGATGTGGTGGCCTTCTCAGCTCCTCGTCGTCGCATGGAAGATAATGAACTGGCGGTTGGTGGCGGGGTACAGGTCTACCCCTCGATGCGTCCCTTGAAGCTCGGCAGCTCGTCAGGGGTCCCATGGTGTACGGTGCCAGCAGTGCTTGGTCTCACAGGCTCAGCCTCGTGAATCCTTTCCAACTGCATTGACACGCGCCTATTCATTACACATGGCCATTTGAAATTATATATTCCGCCGTTGCGCCCTTTTCTTCTTGTATTTATTTAGAATCATAGCGATTTAGATGGTTACCCAGCAGATATTTCCAGCACAGAACGTAATATGGCGCGAACCAAGAAACTCAGAGCACCGCGCCTGATGCCCAAAGTCAGCGACTTACGTAGCTTTGGACACGCCGTCGCGGGACAGTAAGTCAACCTCACTTCCGTTGTCACAACCTTAACACAACATTAAACCCCCGCCAACTTCACAACACCAAAATGGCAGAATCGGACTCAGAAACTGACCTCCTCAGCGACGGCACCCTCTCCGACCCCACCGGCCGCATGTTCATAAAGCCGTGCACCGACCAAGAAATCGCATTTTACGAAGCCACCATCGCCTCCGCTTCCCCACTCCTTGACTTCATCCCCAAACTCTACGGCACCCTCAGCCTGACCGCCTCAGAAGCTGCGAGTATCGAAGAAGCCTCAGCGGTTGTCTTAAATAAATACACCGTCCCCGATTCCGGCCACCATGTAGTTGGCGAGCACAACCAGAATGGGGCTATGAATCCTAAGCAGGTCAAGACAAGGAAGATAGAGACTGAGAAAGCGATCGCACTCAAGAGTGGGACGTATGGGTTTAAGCATCCGAATGTTTTGGATGTGAAGCTCGGTGTGAGGCTTTATGCTGATGATGCGTCGGAGGAGAAGAAGGAGAGATTTGATAAGATTACGAAGGAGACGACACATAAGGAGTTGGGGTTTAGGATAGCTGGTATGAAGGTTTGGCAGGGACATGATGAGCCCAGGGGCGGTGATGTGGATGGGAAGGGGATGAAGATATACGATAAGGTTTATGGCAGGGAGAAGGTTAATGTGGGAAATGTGGTTGAGACGTTTGGGGAGTTTTTGTTTGAGGAGAAAGCTGGCGTCGACGAGGAGCTAGGCAAGATGGTGGCCAAACTTTTCCTGGGGGAGGTGAAGAAGATGCAGAAATGCTTGGAGGTACTGGAGAGCAGGATGTACTCAGCCAGCATCTTATTCATTTTTGAAGGAGACGGCGGTGCAATACGGAAAGCAATGGAGGAGGAGACGAAGGATGAGTACAAGCATCAAGATGCCAAGGTCAACGGAAAGACCGAAGCGGTGGAAGAAGAAGGTGAAGAAGATGAAGAAGATGAAGAAGATGAAGAAGATGAAGAAGATGAAGATGAAGATGAAGATGAAGATGAAGATGAAGATGATGAGGATGAAGATTCAGACAGCGACGACGAACCCGGCCCGAAGATCTTCTCTTTAAAACTCATCGATTTTGCACACGCGGAATATGTGCCTGGACAGGGACCTGATGAGAACTCGTTGATTGGTATACGGAGCGTGGCTAAGATATTGAGGGAGTTATGTGAGGAGGGGAACGAGGAGAAGCCAGAGGAGATAACTAATAGAGTGACGAAAACGAATGGCGAGGCGGAGACGGATAAGGAGGAACATGCTGCACCGATATGAACGTTTATTGGCACCGCGAAGTCATTTCTGGGTTTAGATGGAGATGCGGACTCCAAGATGGCGCCGGAGGTGGAGGTGGAGACTGAGGCGATCAAGGTCAATGGTTCTACTTAGAATGGGCACGAGAACGCATCGAGAACGCAACTGGGCTGCATCGGCGCAAAAGTCGGGAGAGAATGGAAGCGAAGCATACATACCCTTTCATAGTCAACATATTGGAGAAGCATACATCTTGTACATAGCGTGATGACACCGCATAGTACGAGGAATAGATCTCTGCATATCGAGTGAACAACTCATGAGCTTTGCATTACTTTTGCGCCCACCCGAGACCTTTCATCGTGCTTTTCAGTCATGATAAGATGGCACAATGGCAAGCTTACTAAACTGGTTGGCATCGGACCCTTTCTCGACCGGGCTCGAAGGGTCTCGTCGAGTTGTCCTTAGCACCATATTACAAGGCGAAAGACTGTGATGCGCACTTCTCATGGTTCGTGTTTACTACTAGCTGCGTCTACAACTTCAACAGCAGCTTTCCAGTCGTCTTCCTCCCCTCAATATCATTATGCGCCCTCGCCACGTCCTCAATAGGGTACTCCTCGTGGATTCTAACATTAACTTTTCCGTCCTTGACGAAGCCGAATAGCTCATCACAATATCCAACGTACTCCTCCCTCGTCTCAACGTAACCGAATAAGCTAGGCCTGAGGATGGTGATGTTCTTGCCTCCCAATCTCGCAATATTAAGCGGCGGAATAGCACCCGAAGCATTTCCGAAAGAAACCACAAACCCCTTCCTAGCCACAACCTCCAAATCATCATCAAAAGTCGCCGCACCAACGCCATCAAAGATCGCGCGAGGCCCCTCCCCATTCGTAATCTCCCTCACCTCCTCAACAAAATCTTTCTCGGCATAGTTAACCAAAAACTCAGCCCCATTCGCCTTCGCCAACTCAAGCTTTGCCTGCGTAGAAGCCGTAGCGATGACCCTTGCACCCACGGCCTTAAGCAACTGACAGAGCCACAACCCCACTCCTCCAGCAGCGGCATGGACCAAGATAAATTCGCCTCTCTTGACGTGGTAGGACTCGCGAATCATGGTGAGAGCCGTCAAACCCTGGAGGAGGGCGCCGGCGGCGGTGTTCAGCGGGATGCCCTCAGGCAAGACGTAGCACTTCGCTGCCTTGGTAGCGACGTACTCTGCGTATCCGGAGCGGTTGGAGCAGAGTGCTACGACGCGTTGACCGAGCTTGATCTGGTGCTCTGCCGGCCCGGACGAAACGGCGGCAACGGTGCCGGCTGCCTCTTGGCCGAGGATCTTGGGGTTTGGGGATTTGTAGAGGCCGGTCCGGAAATATCTTCCCGCAAATCAGCAACTCATCCACAAATAATAAAGTAGTGTGATGGTAAGAGTAGCTCTTACGTATCAATATAGTTCACACCTGCAAACTCATTCCTGATCAGCACCTCGCCTTCCTTGAGCTCTGGGAGAGGCAGATCGGTCTTGTATTCCAAGACCTCAGTTCCTCCTTCGTTGTGCATGATGATACCACGCATCGTCTTTGGGAGACCTGCTGTTGCCATTTTGCGGTGGTGGATTTGTTTTGGTAAAGTGCTTGAGATGAAAGCAGATTGGAGTGAAGTGAAGGTTGAGGGTTTGAACTGCCTGGTGAGCTGGGAGAGTCTGAGGGACGCCAATTTGACGACTTGAGTGTTACACTTGGTGTTTGAAAGCGGGTATGAGAAAGAGAAAGAAGAGATCGAAGTCAATGGGCAATGGGCAATGGGCAATGAGAGATAAGGGAGTGCTCTTTAAGCTCGAGGTAGGAGGGGTTACCCCAGATCTCTCGGCAGAGCTTATCTCCGCTTACCCCACCATTTGATGCGATTTCTCAGCCTTGATGGATATGATGCAATCATGACTGAAAGCTTACAAATCTGGCACAGACATAAATGAAGCGGAACTTAAAACCAGCTTGACGTTTCTCTTGAGTGGTTAGTTAGCTCTTCTCTGACGAGCACACTTGGAGCTAAGCTTCGACGCATATTCGTCTAAGCCTCAAAACCTAGAGCGCTGAACATTACAACAAGAGCAAGCATGAATCAAACAGCATAGACACGAGGGATGAGAATAAGACGAAAAGATCAAGCATCTAAGTTATTCGCTGCTTTCTATTATGGAAATAACCAATCGCTGTACGTTGTGCAGTCGACAACTTTTGGAGACACCAAGCATGTCCTAAACTTCAAAAATACCAGGTCATAATCAGTTTCATCACTACTCACTTTCACTACTTCTCAGCCTTAAGTGCCTCGAGCAATTCAGCCGGTGAATCCTGACGGTATCCTCTTGGGTTGTTGCTCGACCACTTCCACAGGTGCTCACAAGCATCCTCCAAAGTAAGCTCCGTCTTCCACTTAAGCTCCTTGTTCGCGCGCTCTGGGTTGGCGGTGAGGTCCAGAACATCGCCAGCACGACGGTCAACAATCTCGTACTTCAGCGAGTTGCCAACAGCCTTTTCAAAAGCGTGGACCATCTCGAGAACTGTTGAGCCACGGCCAGAACCTAAGTTCCATGCACGGACACCTGGGTTGGTCTGGTGGATGTGGTTGAGAGCTGCAAGATGACCCTTTGCGAGGTCGACGACGTGGATGTAGTCGCGGATGCAGGTTCCGTCGCGGGATGCGTAATCTAAACCGGTTACCATGATCCTTCAGCGGAGTTGAAATTTCAGCATACCATCACCGAAGACTAATAACTTCTCACGCTGACCGGTTGCGACCTGTGCAAGGAGGGGCAAGAGGTTGAATGGGTCACCAAGAGGATCTTCTCCCATGATACCGCTTGGGTGGGCACCACCTGGGTTGAAGTATCTCAGAAGAGCTCCATTGTACTTCTCGTATGGCTTGCCAGCCTTCTTATTATTCTCTCTTTGGGCATTGATGAAATCGGTGATAACAAGCTCAATGGTGGACTTGGTGCGTCCGTATGGGTTGGTTGGGCCAATTGGGCAGTTCTCTGGGATTGGGATCATGTTCTCCCACTTTGTGGCATCACCGTAAACTGTTGCGGACGAGGAGAAGACGATGTTTGGGACATCGTACTTGTCCATGCAGCGGAGGAGAATGATGGTACCGTTGACATTGACCCTGTAATACTCGAGAGGCTTCTCAGAAGACTCTCCGACGGCCTGAAAAGTGTCAGATTTTGTCTAACCGGTTGGTGAACACGATTTGACTGTACCTTCAGTGCGGCAAAGTGGATGACACTAGTGATGTCTGGATGCTCCTGGAAGACTTTCTCGAGAGCCGGCTCATCGGTAATGTCGACCTCGTGGAAAATTGGACGCTTTCCGCAGAGCAATTCTATGCGATCCAAGCTGACTTTCGAGGAGTTGTACAGGCTGTCAACGATGACGACCTTGAAGCCATCCTCGAGCAGAGCGAGAGTGGTGAAAGATCCAATGTATCCGGTGCCACTGTGTCACTCGAGAGTCAGCGATTGATGCTTCTCCGCATTCTGACCCCGCGCTCTTGGAGATGTGTCCAGGGGGGTGGGTTCATGGGCTTCCGAGGTGTTTTCACCAACGAGCAGGGGAAGACAACGTACCCAGTGATCAGAACAGTTCCCTTCGACATTTTGGCAATTTATAGGGGTATATGTGCTTGTGGTGTTGAAATGAATGCAGAAGAAGAGTGAGGATAAAAGCCGTGTGAGGAACCCGAAGTGGAGAACGAATGTCGTCAGACGATGAAGGGCCGACTCCCTACGTAGCCAGTAGCAATTAACCACTTCCAGTTCCTGGCTAAATGCAGCTTTGTGCTAACAGGTTGACACAGATTTCAATCGACATTGAGGAACTGACACCAATTGCTAAATAGGCAGAGCAGAAGATGTATTCTGAATATTGTATGATAAGACTAAGACAGGGAAATAGTTACAACGACGTCCCACCAGATCTTTCAACGCGTCGTGCTTCGCGTCTGGCAAACTTTCTGTGCTAAGTGGTGCCAGGCAGTGTGCACCGGGTGTGGTCATCTCCCACACCCAGTGCGCCAAGACAACTCCTATGCTGCTGGCAAGTGTTTGGCCTGTTTACGCATCTAATGCTGGAAAGTATGAGTATAGAATAAAAGCTTAGGGCTGCCGCGCCTCGCTCAAAGAGTTCCTGAAAACAAAGACTACATCTTCATGAGAGTAAGGAAGGTGTTCGTACAACCATGGGCCGGATGCGGTGGAGAGTTCGTTCTCGAAGAGAAGAGATAAAGAACGGTTCTCCTTCTTTGTCGACTTCGAGCCTGGCAGCCACTCCAGTCCTCTCTGCCAGGCATCAGGTAGCCATGGTTAAGTGTGTGATTCGACGGGACTGAGAAATGTGTTTCGAGGAATTAAACGTTCGCGAAACAATCTGGCTGTCTTATTGAAGTAGACATAAGTGTACCGGACACAAAATGAAGGTTGATAAAAGCTTGGTGCCAAGACACCAAGGTTGCAGCTCAAGCTTCAACGGACTTACAATGTTCCAGTACATGCACGTCGCGTCTCTGTACATCGAGGCTTGACCCTTGAGGTGTCATTCGAGTACTTGACATAAACATCGATCTGCGGCGACCGAGAACGGTTGCGAATTCTCATTTCATTAAAGACCCTTTCACCTTTCCATAATGCCAATTGGAATACGTTGAAAGCAGGCAATAAAGACGATCATTGCGCATTGAAGCGCCCTTAGTCTATACCATTTAAATGGCCTGCCATTATTATCCTTCGACTTGCGCCTCGTAGTTCTCCAACTCCTCATACTTTGCGCCAACTCAAAACGAACAACAATCCAACGCAAAACTCGGTCACACACCACGCTGATGGAGTAGACCATTGACGAGAAAGTAATTGAGCAATTTAATCGGCTACCTGACAATCGTCTGCATTGTTATCGCATCCACCCCGAGACTCGAAGCTACTCTAAACTGCTATAATTCAGCGGCAACGAGCTTCTGCAGATTGAACTCGATACCCTCTGACGAGCGCATTAATATATGATCTCATTTGATCGACGGAACCTTCAGGCGTGTATTCTGCGACCACCTGCATCTTCCATCCAGCATTGACTCGGAACTGCTTCCACATTCTACGCGAAACCCTCGTCTCTTTGCCGACGACAAAACGAATCTGCTTATCGTGCAACCTCCAGGGACTTTCATAGACGCGCAGTTGCCATGCCTGGTGACAGAAACTATGGGCCGTCGAACAGCAACAGCGACGATGACGACTCAAACGAGGAAGAGGAGGTGCCGGTCCCATCACCACCATCAACCCGCATGGCAAAATCAACCACGACGCCGTTGAAAAATAAGGTCACCACCACCAGGTCTGGTAGCAGCACTAAAAGGACGTTGGAACAAGAACTCGGTGGAAGGAAGATCCTTGTCGGAAGAGAAAGTGCCGCCTACGGGTCACAGACAGCTGGGACGCCTATGAAGATCAAGCGAACATTTGAAGGCGAGAACTTTACAGAGAAATTGGTGAACATTTTTGGGAGCAAAACGGTTCCGTTCGGTCAGTAAAGCACAATCTATATTTGCACGGCATATACTAACAGCTCACAGCTCAATCTGAAGTAGGCGGCCAAGTCAACCGGCCCAAGGGCAGAAGTGGTACCCGAGCCTCGAAAGCAGGCACAACTGCGACTCAGCCGGTACTATCGTCCAGGCTGCCCGCTCCTGAGAAGGCCGCGCCGCAAGCGGTTCTCGCTCCCAACGGCGGTAACAGCACTTTCGGAGATGCATCCGGAGCGGTTAAGGATGCCGCAGTGAACAACAACACGCAGGGCACGCCAACCCCAGCGTCGCGGAGGACGCCTGTCCAACCGCGCCTGGCTGCTTTGCCGCCAGTCCAGCAGCAGGCTCTTCAGAACCTTCCAAAAGCTGCTGAGCCAGAGGTGGCACAGCCGGCTCCAAAACCAGTACAGCAGCCTGCTCAGAACGCCCAGCCTGCTCCGCCGCGCCAAAAAAACCCTCCCTCCCGCCGTAAATTCGGGTCAGACACCGGCAGCACCTCTGCGGCCGAGGTCGAAGAATTGCCGATTAGAGCTGGCAGAAAACTTAGAAGGATCTATAATTGGTTTCTGCGCAAAATAGGCTTGTTGAGTCTGCTCATGCTTCTGTTCTTCCTCCTCGGTGTCCTCAGCGCAACCGATAACGCAGTTAGCCGGAATGCTTCCCACACTGTTGAACGAGTCACGAACACGATCCGTCACCACACGCCGCATTTTTTCTTGCATCCTTTAAGCAAGCTCAACGACGCATCAATTCATGATCTGAACAAGCGCGTGAGTAGGCTCGAGGTCGACGTTGCTGAGATCAAGATTGACATCAAGGACCAAAAGGCTGCTCTCACACGCATCAGCGAGAAGCTTCCAGATTTCGTCGTCTTTAAGAAGAACAAAGGCGGCAAAGCCGACATTCCTGTCGACTTCTGGCACGCTTTGAAGGGCAAGATTCAAGAGGACAAGGGCGTTCTGGGTGCTGATGGGAAGGGCAAGACAGGACTTGCAGATTTCGACGAATTTATCCGCTCTAACGACGAGCGCCTCAAGAAGATGGTTACCGATGAGGTGAAGGTCTCACGTCAAGAGTTGCAAGAGATGATCGAGAAGGAGTCGACGACAGCCAAGACATATAGTGCTGAGCAGGTCGACAAACTTCGCAAGAAGGTTGAGGCTAACCTCAAGAAGTCCGAGCACATGAGCAAGTCGGAAACTCAGACCAGGATTGAGGAGACTACGAGCCGCATCCTCGGAGGCTCAAAGATCGAAGCGTTCATCAACAACAAGATCCAGGAGGCTAACAGGAAGGGATTGAGACAGTACAACCACTTCGCTCCTAATCTCGGCGCAATGATCATGAAGCAGCATACCTCGCCCAATTTCATACCTGATCATTACAACAGTAATATAGCAGTCAAGGCTGTCTTATGGACTACTCGTAAGCCTCTGCCACCACTGTTACCACCCGCCGCGGCGCTGAAGAAGTGGGATGAGGCGGGAGAGTGCTGGTGTGCTGTCCTAAAGGACTATGGCGCACAACTCCACGTCGAGACGAAGAACGTGATCTATCCCACCGAAGTCGTCGTCGAGCACATCAACAAAGAAGAAACCTACGACCTCGGTTCCGCGCCAAAGGACATGGAGCTCTTCGTCAAGATCCCACTAGATCAGCAAGACGAGATCGCCTCTGGTTCCGAAGGGCTTTTCAGAAACACGCAACCGGAGAAGGAGCTGGGACATGAGTGGATCAAGGTCGCGAAGTGGACCTACGATATCAATGCTGGCTCCAATACCCAGGTCTTTAGTGTACAGTTGAATCTGAAGAGGTATGGGGTTGGTACCAAGGAGTTTGTGGTTAGGGCGAGGACGGTGTATGGCGGTATAGCGAACCATGCTTGTTTTTATAGGGTGAGGTTGCATGGAGAGTTAGAGGCTCCGCTGCCGGAGTTGCCGTTTGAGGAGAGCAAGTAGATGCTATGTCGTGGTTCACCGGCCGTTGACGTGAACTGCACCGGAAACCTGGTAAACAACTGATTCGGGTTGGGAAAGGAAGCACGAAGTTGCACGATGAGAATTGCATAGGAGGCGTTGGAGAGTCGGCGGCGTTTGCTTTATAATTGCTATAGGAGTAAGAGGATGTGTCGAAGGATTGACCAGTAGGCGTTGAATGTGTGGCGAGTGTCGTCCCGAATACCTCTTGGGCTGGCTACTCCGTTTTGATTTGCGGTTGCGTTTGCGTGCGAGTTCAGGCTATATAGAGGCATAAACAAGCAATGAGATTTGTATTGAACTGCTAACCCCCCATCTCTGAATCTTTCAAGACTTATCCGTCAACCTTACTTGATCAAAGGACCCTCAATATTTTTGATTGCGGCTGACGTTGACAACCCTCCAAGGTTACAAGACGGCAAGTCAGGCACAAGCCTCGGCCCTTGTCCCCTCAACCATCAAGTTCCCCCGTCCTCCACTTACCACGCTAGCACGAGCTGCACTCCGCAGGGGACCCCGCCAACATCGGTACTCGGCCGCGCATAAGCTCGGCGATACCAATATCCCAACCAACATTCACGAGCACAATCGCATTGCTGTTTCCGTCATACAAGTTAGGGTCATATAACAATACGCAATGCAGACAACTGCCGCCACTGGAGCAACGACGAATTCGGAGACGCGCAAGGGCGCACAACATGTTAAGGAGGATGGCACGATAAGACCCCTCTGTGAGGAGCTTAGTAGGAAAATAGGGGCGTTTCTCGATGAGGAGGTGGAAGGCGAGGTGCTGAAGAATTTGCAGACACGGACACGGGTTGCGTTGAGAGTTATTGATGAGGCGTTGGAGAAATATAGGTGAGTTCCTTGCCAACCAGTTGTTGTTCTGGCCGATGCTGCCAAGTTAAAGGACATCACTGACAAGGTTACACAGTCTAGAAGAGATCTCGATATCATACAACGGCGGCAAAGACTGCCTTGTCCTCCTCATCCTCTTTCTGGCCGCGCTGGCAAACTATCCCAAACCCCTGCCGGAGAGGTTGCAGTCCGTGTACATCATCTCGCCACACCCCTTCGAGGAGGTAGACAACTTCGTCGACAGCTCAGCCGCAGAATACAGACTCGACCTCGCGCGTTACGCGATGCCTATGAAAGGAGCCTTCGCACAGTACCTAAAAGACAAGACGTCTGTAAAAGCGATATTTGTGGGAACCAGGAGGACGGATCCACATGGGCAGTTGCTCACGCACTTTGATGTTACGGACCAAGGATGGCCATCGTTTATGCGAGTGCATCCCATGATTGATTGGCAATATGTTGAGATATGGGCTGTGAGTTATACCTCCGATGAATGGACACGTTGTGCAGATTGCTAATGGGGACAACAACAGTTTATGAGACATCTGGATATTCCGTATTGTACGCTGTATGATCTTGGATATACGTCGCTTGGCGGAACGACAGATACGCACCCGAATCCAGCACTGAAGGCGGATGGGGGGAACATGTTCAAGCCGGCGTATGAGCTGGTGGAGGATAAGGCGGAGAGGTTGGGAAGAGATTATTGAGAGATATTAGATACCCTAAAGCATAGATGGGGTGACATATTTGCATAGAGCGTTAGGATGGAATATCACTGTTTCGAAGCACGATTGAAGCGAAGAGAGATCGATCTTGTGGGCCACCGCGCATCGTCGGGACAATGCCGCGAAAATTGGTGTCAATATGGAATTGATGAAGTCCAATTTGGGCGTCAAGCTTTACTGGGCCGAACGATCGGTCGGAAGTCCGATGCTGCGAGTCTCAGGATCTTGTGTAAGTTGTGTTGCGTTGTGTCTCCCAGGCGCAATATTGTGTTGTGCCAGGACCTGTGGTGCACCTCCGTGGTCGAGTGCTGGGATTGAAGGTTGGACAAGTGTGGCCTGTGTTGCCCCACCCCGAACTTTTGGTGTCATAGAGCTTGCATCATAGCGAGGATCGACAACACCCAAACACAGAATATTCTGCAGCGACCCTGCTACCACCTAGAATACAACGCTTTCGCTGGCTTTTACGTCTTTAACACTTCTAGCGATACTTAGCGTCTTTTGGCTGTTTGACTTCACTTCTTTACGCCACCTCACGCCCTCCACACGACATTATCGACAACATTCGCCGCCGATACCGAGTCAGACATGCATGCAGCTTGAATCTTGAAAAAAAAATTGATCGCTCGAACAACCCCACCAAGGCGAAACTTGGAGCTTCTTGCTTTCTGGCCTCTCTTACAGCATTCTTCAAACTAAACACATACATCAGTTGCTAGGTAAGTCTTCACGTGGTGTCACTTCAAACCTCGAAAGTAAACACTAACCGATTAACAGTGGTGGCACAATGACAGACCCATCTCGCGCAAGCCATTCTCGACCAATTCTCTCTACTACCACCAGGCACAATGCAGACTCAATCGCTCGCTCGCCCTTCGCCTCTTCCTTCCGCTCTTCGTTTCTCTCTCAATCCCCGCTCGCGCAAGAATCCATAGCAAGGGACATTGCGGCGACAGAAACCGAGGACGATGTATGTTCCGATGCAGAGACGGCCTCTGACGCCGAGTCGGAGGCATCCACCATTCGCCGTGTTCACGAGCTTGGAAGCTCATACAGAAGGCCTAGTTTTATAGCCTTCGGAGCAGGCAGACCGGCAATAGCACCTCAGCATCCAGACCACATAGAGCATATTCCAGCGACGGAACGAGCACATATCATAGAGGACGAGGAGAGGCTGCTGAGGGATAACCATATTATGTCCAGCAGACACCCAAATCTGCGAGAGGAGGACAGGCCTTTCTTACAGAGGCTATATCGCAAACTCCTTAACACCAATGTACCGGCGGAGGTGGTGGGACACGGGCGTCAGGAGCGTGAGGAGGCACAGGAATACATAACTCCGCCGAGGGAAACCACGTTTTTGCTGGGTAATGGGGATGGTGATGTGCACGGCCCGGAATCTTCCCGCGAGGAAAATGAGCGCCGAAATCGGATGTGGGAGGCTGCTGTGAGGGAAGGAAAGATCAAGACGACGTGGCAGCGTGAGGCGAAGACGCTGGCCCAGTACTCTATGCCGCTGATTATTACGTTCATGCTGCAGTACTCTTTGACGGTGGCCAGTATCTTTACTGTTGGCCGCCTGGGAACGATTCAGTTGGGAGCGGTTTCCCTGGCGTCGATGACTGCAAACATTACTGGTTATGCGATCTATCAAGGCCTGGCAACCAGTTTAGACACGTTGTGCTCGCAAGCATACGGATCAGGCAAGAAGCAACTCGTCGGGCTGCAGCTCCAGAGAATGGTGTACTTCCTCTGGGTTCTCACAATCCCAATCGGACTCGTCTGGTTCTTCTCGGACGCCATCCTGCACAAGATCGTCCCAGAGAAGGAGTCCGCCGACTACGCAGGTCTCTACCTTCGCGTCCTCATCCTCGGCGCGCCAGGCTACGCCCTTTTCGAGTCCGGTAAGCGCTACGTGCAAGCCCAAGGCCTCTTCACAGCCACAACCTACGTCCTCCTCTTCTGCGCGCCGCTGAACGCATTCATGAACTGGCTCTTCGTGTGGCATTTTGGCTGGGGCTTCGTCGGCGCACCAATTGCGGTGGCCATCACAGATAACCTGCTCCCGCTCTTCTTGTTTCTGTACGTCTACTTCGTCGACGGACGCCAATGCTGGGGCGGTTTCAGCCGGCGCGCTTTCACCAACTGGGGACCTATGGTTGGTCTCGCTCTACCAGGTCTCGTCATGGTCGAAGCTGAGTTTCTCGCCTTCGAGATCCTTACCTTGGCATCTAGCTATTTCGGCACCACGCACCTGGCAGCTCAATCTATCCTCTCAACCCTCACGGCTATCACATTCCAGATTCCTTTCCCGATCAGTATCGCAGCCTCCACACGCGTAGCCAATCTCATTGGTGCAACATTGTCTGATGCCGCAAAGACAGCGGCCCGCGTAGCCTTCTACGCCGCCTGCGCCGTCGGCGTCCTCAACGTAACAATCCTCTCAAGCGCCCGCTACCGCATCCCCCAGCTCTTCACCGATGACCCAGAGGTCGTGGAGATGGTCGCAGCTGTCTTGCCCATCTGCGCCGCCTTCCAACTCTACGACAGTATCGCCGCCCTATGCTCGGGCTTGTTGCGTGGGCTTGGGAAGCAGGAGATTGGGGGCTATGTGAATCTGTTTTGTTACTATGTTATTGCTATGCCGATATCTTTCGGTACGGCTTTTGGGTTGGGTTGGGAACTGGATGGATTGTGGCTTGGTGTTGCGATCGCCCTGGGACTGGTGGCTATTATTGAGGGGATTTATTTGAAGAGGATTAATTGGGAGGATGCGGTCGACGAGGCGACGGCTAGGAATCTGCATGGTTGAGAGAAAGCTTACAGGGCAGCTCAAGAGGGAAGCAATTATGAAATATTGGAGCGAGGATATTTTTAGACGAACTGTACGATATCATGAGGTGCATTTGGGCGGTCTTAGTGGATTTTGAGATGAGAATGGTCGTATCATAGAGAGCTAACATGAAAAATATCTTGTTAACATACAGGAGTTGGTCTTAGTCCTATGATTGTTTAGGCGTACCGCTCCTATCAGGCACCATTCAACTGCGGGCATAACCCGTACCCGCCAACGGTCCAAAAATCAGCGGCAAGCCACGTAGTCCCTTTCTGCTCACAAGGGGAAAAACCAAACAGAAGTAAAAACGACATTTTTTGCGCCCAGTTCCATGGCAAATGGGGTTGTGAGGAAGGTTCAGTTGCAGTTACTAGCTGTGTGACCTTGTGCTACTACCATCGCCATCCTGCGGCGTTGTAGTTTTACCATGCTAATTCATCACCAGCTAAGTAGATAGTACTGATCGTATCATAAGAAAAAGTTCTGTCATTTCGCCGTTTAAATATCTACTTTCTATACGGGCGTTGGCCTTGAAATCGTGAGGATTTCAAGTTGGGGGACGCGGCAACCGAGGCGGACCTCAAAATCGCGTAGATTTTGTCCATCCACTGTACGACGGAGTGGCCAAACTTGTTGAACAATACCGAGGGGGAAGCACAAGGACTCATAAGGCCGGTTGCGACAGGAAATCTGTTCCTCGCTATCTCTCCTATCACCTATTCGAACAGTCCACGTTACACACAGTGCGAACGGGAGTTGGGTTTGAAGCATGTGGCGGGGTCTGGGTTGGAAGACTGTGGAGGCAACTGCTATGTGCCGGGCAAGGCAACACCGCGGGCGTTAATTTTAGAGCTGCCGTCGTAGTGTCGAATATGTTGTCGAGCTTATGTAATGGCTGCTGTTAATGGGAGACACAGGGGAGTTCACACGATAGACATCAGAAGCGCTTAAGCAATGCTATCACAACCAAGTTACACCCGCTGTAACCATAGTACCGCAGTGTTAAACAACGATACAATCTTACAGATAGCCCTGCTCCGGCAAGACTGGTTAGAACTTACCTACTATGCTCAGCACAAGCACAGCCGGCTCATATACTGGTTAGGTTGCTGATTTGACCGTGTTTGGAAGCGGAAGGATGGGTTGAAACGCATTCTTTATGGCATTTATGGACGGGTGTTGGCCGGAGTTTGGCTGGTGATACAGCGTAGGTCCAAGCAACGGACGGGGTAGATACGAGACACTGTTAAACAATTGCCATCCCAGCAAGCTACGGTGTTGTCGCCGCCATTGCAGTTAGCTGAACAATAACAGATAGTTCTGCTTACGGCTACAGAACTGCCAAGGCCGGATCAATATGGATGCCATACAAAACGGCAGGCGAGGAAGGTTTTCATAGATTGGTGTGAGTGTTGACTTGGCTGTGTTTACAAGTGAAGTATAGGCCACGAACCACGCTTTATGGGCCTTGGCCTTTGGATGAGTGTTGACTTTGTGTTATACCAGTGATACACTTTGGGTCTAGGCTAGGTATACGAGTAGAGGAAGATACGGTTGGGAACTAATACGTCTCAGAACTACTCAGTGTTGAACGGGATTCGCTTATGGGACATAGTCAAGTTAGCGCCGTAGGCAAGACACTGCCAACCAATTGCTCATGCTGCTACAAGCAAACAGCTGCTGTCACCGCCACTACTGCAGATGCCAAACAACAATACAGATAAGTCTGCACCTATCAAGACAGGTTGACCATCCACATACTATACTCAAGCGCAAGCACAAGCACGGAGGTTCTCATAGAATGCGTCAAACTATTGATTCGTCCGTGTTTCAAAAATGAAAGAACCGCTTGAGGCATGCAAATGGCATCAACGAACGGGCATTGATCAAGTTAGACCAGTTACACACAACAGTGCTAATTGATTCGTGTCAAGTCCCACAATCATTTTTCACATTGGTCTTCATACAATTTGATACCTGAAATACAGGATAGGGCTTTACGACAGCGACTTATGAATATGTCGTCGCAGCCTGTATCATGATTATATCTGGTATGATGAATGCATGCATACGAATCCAGCGAAGGTCCGTACCTGTCTCGTCCCTCTTTGTTGTTCGTGTAGGTTTTCGAATAAACGGAAATATTACCTAACTGCTACCCATCCGTTGTAGTAGACGACACTACAGGCGGTACTTTGAAGTATGTATCTGGAATCTGGAACCTGGAATAGTAGACTAGCTTTCCCTATCTCATCTCCTCCACTTACAAATCCAAAGCTCGCTTGCTCCGCCGCATATTAAAAGGCCTAAGTGTCAAGTATCCACTAAAACTCCATCCTCCTTTGCATGCATGCTATTTCCAAACGCCATGCCTAAATCCAACAACATCCACATCCACATCTTCATACCTCCTCTACAACTGAGCCGATAGCAACGCTTCAGTAGCTGCAACAAGTTAGTAAAGACGCCCCCAATCAAAGTTACGGCGAAAGAAGGAACAACATACCAGAGTTAATATACGCCCTCTTCCCATCCAACCCCACCCCAAACCTCCTCTCCAACTCAAGCTTAACACTCTTCTTACTCACACTCATCAAATCACTCGTGGCAAGAATCTCCCTGATCTCCGCCAACAACGCATCGTCCGTCGGCAAAGCCTGCATATTCATCAACTCGACCTCGCGTCCAAAGCCCAGCGTACTCGCCGGCCTCTCCCCCGTCGGCGTAATCGCCACACTCGTTCTCGAGTCCCCAAATGGATTCTTGCCCCCCAGCCCCGCACCAAGGGACGTCATAGTCGACATCGGCCTGCTGTGCGCATACCCGAACTCGCTCTGCGGCCCGTAAGGACCCTGGGCACCGAAGGACTTAGTAGCATAACTGTACCCAGAGGCCTCAGTCATAGAATCATCGTTATAAGTCTGCTGCTCCCACAGCTCTGACTGGTACTCCTCCCACTTCTTCTTCGGTACCGACGTAGGATCAAACTTCCCCTCATCAGTAAGAACGACTTTCTTCCCCTTCTCTCCCGTAACGACACGGGTGTTGCCCCAGGAGAAATCGTCCATGTGCCAGAACGAATACAGTGGCAGAGCGAAGGTGAAGACTGGGATAGCGAGGATGTAAAGGATCATCCAGCCGATCATCTCCCATTTGCGGCGGAGGATGAAGATCACGGCTTGGAGACCGTAGATGGCTCCGAGGAGGATAAAGGCCGTGATTGGTATAGTATTTGGGTTGGTGACGCAGATGTAGATCAAATAGACAATGTAGGCGAGCGTGACTGGCTGAACGATTGTAGAAAGGAGATCAAGGAAGACCACGAATCTCATGGAGAAACAGCAGAATCCGCAAAGCTCGTTCATGGGTGCCAGCTCCAGCAAGTTGTGGACGGTGGAGTTAATCCAACGACGGCGCTGAGACAAGAAGATCTTCCAGTCATCTGGAGCGAGGGTCCATGCGTGTGCGTCGAAGATGTACTTGGTCTTGTACTTTGAGTGATACTTGAGGAGCAGAGTGGTTAGATAACGATCTTCTCCGAGATGAAGCAAGTTCTTCATGTGGAGAGTGTCGACACGGATGTTGGCATAGTCGTCGCACACCTCACGACTGACGAAGAGAGGCTTGCCACTGTCAGCCGCGCGTACACGGTACATTGTGAAACAGCCAGGCAAACAGGTAACACTGCCGAACAAACTCTCGAAAGCCTTCGACAGGTTATGAGAAATGTAATACTCATAAACCTGAATCATGGTGATTAATGAGGAGTTTGCGTTGGCTAACGCAGTCTCTCCGCAAACACCAATGAGGCGAGTGTCGTCCAAGAAAGCAGAGACCATGCGACTGGCAGCGTCAGGAGCAACGACAGTATCAGCGTCAATCTGAAACATGAACTCGTAGAAAGTTGGGTTGACGCCGATGATGTTGCGGATTTGGTGATACATCTCGAGCTCGAGCGGAGACATAGGGGCATTGTAGTGGACTCGATTAAGGAAGCGCATCATGATCATCTGAGAGTCACGCTTTCCTCTGTTACCAGGTCTGGAGACCTCGGAAGGCTTGCCAATCTTGACGACGACCATGAAAGGGACAATGTGTCCCTGCACTTCGTAGAGGCCAGAGTAGACCTTGCCCATGTTGTGTTGTTTGGCACCTTCGCCCAAAGACTCAAAGCTCAATGGCTCTGGGTCGACCGTCTCATTGACGCCAAGGATGTCAAGAACGATGCGCGGGGTGGGCTTGTCGTTTCCTTGTCCGATAATCATACCATCGCAAATGATGACCAAGAGTTTACGCTTGTCATCATATCTCATGCGGGCAGCGGAGTCGATGGCGCGTCTCAACGACTCCTCGTCCTCGGTATAGGCTGGAACCTGGCACATAATGAACTTGTCCAAGTTCTCCGGGATGTTCTTCGTTCCGAACTGCAACGCAGCAAAGAACTTGAAGACGATGACCGAGCAGAGCATAATGGAGATAGCGAGGACAAGGTAAGCAGCAAATTGACATTGAACAGAGTTCCTCGTATCCACGTCGCCGACGTAAAACAAGTTGTCCATACACATCTGCATGCGTTGGCGCATACCAGAGTCAATGTCGAGGATCTCCCATTCTTTGGTAACGTCGCCGCCTGCTTTGTACTGAAAGAGGTCGACAACCTTCTGCTCCATGAAGTTGAGATCGATATCGGGGTCAACCTCATCACCAGCAGGCACCTTCGGGGTGCGTCCTCCCTTCATGTAAGTGGAGAAGTCATAGATGCGGCCATTGAGGATTGCTATGTTTTGTTGCTTTTCAGCAAGAGTCTTGACGTAAGCTGACGGATAGCCGACATTGCCCTTCTTGTAGTTCTTGCGGAGGGTCATCATCTGCTGGTAGAACCAATCCGGGCGAGAATCGTTTGTCCAGTGCCTGAAGTCATGGTACTTTGCATTGGGATCATTAAGCTCAATCAGAGTGGCAGAGCCAGTGACGTTCGTGGAAGCATAGTCGAGGGGAATGGCAGAGTCAATATAGCCGAGTCTTCCCTCGCAGAGAGCGGAGACCTGGACAGGGAACAAAGCGGTTGAATCCTTTCCAGCGTACTTCTTGATCATCTGGTCGGCATCGACGACGCCCTTTCCCGGATAATGGTGAGGAGCGAAGGCGGCAAGATCAAAGACTTGACCCCTAATTGCGATATAAGCCCCGCCACTACCTTTCTCGCCGTCAAAGGAGGAGAGCTCGTCATCACTGTAGACGTGTTGCTTAGGACAGATAAGCATGGGGAAGACAACGATGAAGAAGATGACGAAAAGACAACTGATCCAGATGAGGATATTGATGGCGAACTTCTCACGCCATGCCATCTGGATGTCTTTGCGCTTCATTCTGCCGAACCATCTGATGAAGACGTTTGGGATGGGCCATGTGAGAAAGTAGACGAAGAAGACCCAGCGCCTGCGACTGGCACTCTCCTTGACCTCGTCGATCTCAGTCATGTCCTTATCGTTACCCTTCTCAGCCAACGCGTCTCTGTCGTCCATGCCACGGAACATGTCGCCTTGGCCGAGTGCTGTTCCAGCGTCAGACCTCGAGTCAGAGCCGTATACAGCAGGGCGCCCAGGGATCTGAAGACGCTCTCCTGACCCGCTATACGCATTGTCATAGCCGCGAGGTGCTACGTCGCCACTGTCGAATGAGTGCTGATGACCAAGGCCTTCGCCGAGGTTTGCCATGCTCATCCAACATCTTTCGCTTAGGAATATGCCAGTGCTACCGATTGTGGCTTCGTTAGCCGGCCACCTCTTTGCCTCGACCACCATCTCGACCTTTTCACGCTCGGTTCCGACCAGAATCTGCTCAGATTCGGCCAAGTTCACGAACTCGCCAAAAGGAAGGAAAATACTGAAGTCGGCTTGGCGCAATCTTTGACTGATCTCGGCAATACCGAGAACCTGGATCTGCAACCTAACACATTTGCTGTCGAACTGGTTGGCAATGCGTCTATCGTTGGGCTTCAGGCAGAAGACAAAGTAGGCGTTCGTGTTGTTGGCAGCTATCGACTTGCGAACATTGAGCAAGGAGGTCAAGAACTGTGATGCAGCACCTTCCTTTGTCTCCTTAGCCGCCTTGGTTGCGTTTGATGTGACCTGAGTACCAGTGTCGCTCAACTCATCCGAGTTCTCGTTCTTCTCATCCCCGAACCTCATGCTAAGCTTCGGTGTACGCCCCTTTCTCATAACACTGGGCTTGCGCATAGGCTTCGAGCTGACCTGTGCCTGCATAATGGTCGTCTTTTCCTGAGGATGGACAACAGTGTTAAGCGCCTCCTGGCCAAACAGCTGGCTCACAAAGTTGCTCTTGGTAGAGCTGACGAGATTCATCAGGTCGCCGGATATGATTTCACCGTTCTCCTCTATGAGTCCCCCGATTGGATAATCGACGTCTCCCGCGAAATGCCTGACCGTGAAAGATGCAGCTGCATTGTAAGTGGCAAAGTTCGCGCCAGGGACCTTCGACATACCACTGCTCACCGAGATTGCCTTGGTCTTTCCTTCAAATCTCCTTCTGAGTGCCTCAAGCAGTTGGTGGTCTGACCTGTTCTTCCGTGTCTGGTCGTCCAAAATGCTCAACAAGCCATTTCCCATCTTGATAAGCCCCGACACACAGTCAGAGTTATCAAAGTAGTTCGTTGCGCTAACATTAGTCTCCTCTAACTCGAGCAGCTCCGCCTTCTTCTCGAAGAAGTTCTTTAGCGCAAAATTATGCAGCATTTCTGCGGCGGTATTGTTGAAAAGCTGATCCAAGTGAGAGGTGGTCGAAGATGACTGTTGAGCAAATCCAGGGAAATCAACGATAGAGATAGTGTTGGAGACGGATTCCTCGACGGCGCACAGCCTTTGGTTGATCGTCTCGATGATGAAGGTCACCAAAAGAGAGTAAATGGTCCGAGCCAGCTCATCTGCATTCGCCACAGCACCCTTTAGATCCAGCATGATCGTGACTCTCTCCTTATTCAGCATCTTGGTCTTGTAACCAAAGGTGGTCTGGAGATCCTGGACGCTGACCTGAAGAAAAGCCGCAATAATGGCAAGGGTTCCGGTGTTCTTGACCACAGTAACGGTGTTGCTGCCCTCGTGCGAGTAGCCTCCACTTTCATCCCCTGTTGGCGTGGTATCCTCAGTTGTCGCGAACTCCAACTCTCCAATGTGGAGGACGGCGGCCAACACCTGGCAAATTTCGGCAATTACATCCCTCGTAAACTCCAACTTGCGCAGAGCATTCTTGAACAACGCAAACGCTCCAGCATCGTCAACTCCCACTTTCATCTGAGTCGGATGACCCAAATATCTCCACCGCTTTCCGCTATGTCCATGGCGGCGGTCGTGGTCCATACCGTGGCCAGAATCCAAGCCCAAATGTGCCTTTTCCTGGGCGCTTGTTCCAGCCAACAAATAGTACAGGATATGGAAGTTTCGCTCTCCGGTAGGCACAGCAGCAATTCTTGCCCTCTCCAATCTGTGATCCAGCAGCTTTCCTCCAATCAAACCAGGTGCCGTTCCATCTGCAGTCTCGTACTGAAGCTCGAAGAAGAGGCCTGCCTTGGATGCAGTCGGAGTGGTGGCGGTTTTGGTGCTAGTGAGGGAGTCGAAAACGTATGCAGCCAGGGAGAGCTTCTGGGATAGTGGCGACGCTGATTTTGCCAGAAGTGCCGAGAGGAGATGTGCTCTAATAGTGGTCTTTCCAGATCCTGATTCCCCCCTGTTCTTGTTAACTATCGTTATTCAATTTCATGGGTCATGGGTTCCTTACAAGAAGACAACCGCTTGGTTCTCCGAACGCGCACCGAGTCTCAGGTATGCCCTTTCCGCCATATCCTGAGCCCCAGCCATGGCACTCCCCTCCTTTCCGCCATTGGGACCTTTCGTCGAGTCTGTGTAGGTATTAAGGGAGATTAAGGCGTGGGAGGAAAGCTGAGCCGTAGGGAGCTGGACATGGAAGCGACTAGCGAGATGTGCCGTGATGTGCGTATCGGATTGGAGATGGGCGGGTAAAGAGGGCAGCGAGCGCTGAGAATGTGCGCCTCCGGCCTGAGGAAGGAGGGACATCGTGAGGACGGTTCGGGTCGACACCCTCGAGGTAGAGAGAAGGTGCTAGGCGTGCACCTGCTCTTGGCGTAGCAGGTCTAAATTCGGAGTCGATTCTTCGTTTTCATGTGCTGTGCCATTCGGAGAGTACTGGAAGGAGTCGCCGCTGGTTACATACAAGAAGCCTAATAGGACCTCCGGCTAACGCGATTTGCAGCGAGCGGGCTAATTAAAGATGCTGAAGTGAACGTGGGGTAGCAGATACTGTGACCATCTACTCCAAAATGTCGAAAATTGAGGTGGAAGAGATATTCCAACGAATTAATAGTCAAGCAGGGTGCTCTACGACCAAAAAGACGATGTTGTTGAATGTTGCCCAGAGACGGGAAGTGTGTCCTGGGGAACACAGCACGGTCCCGGTGACAGGGGTATGGGAATTTGTTTGGCGTGATTCTGTGTTGTACTGCACGACACACGAAATACTCCCGAGCACCGTACGAAGAATGGGCTGTGGATCAGACACAAAAAGATGCGCAGACACCGAAAGATACGCAGACTCAAAAAGATGCGCAGACACCAAAAGATACGCAGACTCAAAAAGATACGCAGACACAAGACGATACGCAGACACAAAAACCGAGCCACAGTACAGGAAAGTAGAGGCTGAAAAGCTCGTGAAGGCGGGTATGAGCGAGTATCACAGGCAGAGCATCTGCACGTTTCTCGTGTTTTGGCCACTCCGGTCCGCCAGAAATAGTCACTGAAGCGGAAGAAGCTCATTCTCCACCAATAAGGCCGCTTTTAGGAATGCTAAGCTTTCACGTGGACGCCGATAAACTTCTTCTGTTGCAGGGCCTGCTGTCAAAAGGGTCGGGGTTCCGGGGTTCCGCGGTTCCGCGGTTCCGCGGTTCCACGGTTCCACTGAACCTTGCAGATCAGTTCTGGAGCTTTAAAGCAAAGCTCTTTTGACGTGCTGGGGCTTCAACCGCGATCCCACAGTACAGTACATAGTACTATGTACTGTATATCTGTGGAAGGCCAAAAGAAGGTTCTTCTTCTCACCTCAGGCCTTCTCAGGACTCAGGACTCAGGACTCAGGACTCAGGACTGAGGACTGTCTGAGCATGATATCTTTACTCAATGTCTAACCGATTAGGAGGACAAACACTACACGTTATCTGGAGCATCTCCACTGCCCGCAATCAGTCTTCGCTTCCGCAGAAAGTTCTGGTCAGCTCATTGTTTACAGTGGTCTCGTACCTTTTGGTATCTTTCATGCCGTCAGTCCCACCATGGTCGGCCTCAAAGGGCTTAGGCGAACGGAGGCGTTGGATGCTAATATTAGACGTGGACCGTGCTTGGTATCTCAATCTGCCGCCGCTTGAATGGCAGAATACTGTAGGTACCAAACAACGGTGGAAGACACTGATACTGTAGCACATGTTCTGGACCTACACGAGTGTGAGCTTCGAATTGAAGAAGATCTGCAGCAGTTCTGAGTGTAGACCTATCATTGTATATTTCATTGTATATTTCATTGTATATTTCATTGTGTTATTCACTCACTATCCTCATTATCCTCATTATCCTCATCTTCCTCATCTTCCTCATCTTCCTTGTGATATGGTTTGACGCTGTGTTGGCGGACTTGTGAGAGACGGGCCACAACTACGGTCTCGTCTTCCACCAGTTGGTGCTGAAGGCTCTCCTTTATTTGCTGGCAGTAGCTAATCGGGCCCTCATACTCGCCGCTGGTCGCCCCTATGTCGTCCTCGTCTTCATCTTCTTGCTCTTTTTGTTGGCAATGCTGCTGTTCAATCGTCTTTTCCCACAATCGTTCTTCGCTCGAAACACCTCGAACGTCCGTATTATTTTGACTTTCCTGGTCCATCTGATTGTATTGGGAGTGAGCTGCGCTTGAAGGCGGCGAACCCCCCGCTTCTGCTGAAGTCTGTCGTAGTTCGTCCTCGATACCGCAGACGCTGCCACGGTCGCACGATCCACCAGCCCTCTCCCGTAGTGGAGAAGGCCTCATTTCATCGACTATGGCCTTCTCGACACCCTGGTGCCCTGGTGAATTTGATCATGACCCGTTGTCTCAGCTAGCTCAGAGCAATTTGGAGAACGTCGTCGAACCCGAACAGGGAATGTCGAAGGCAGCTCTGCGAAAGACGGGCGTTGTTGTCCATCCTTGGAGAAACAATCGGCACTGAGGTAATCCGAGTCTCGAGGGGTGGACCGGCCAAATAGGCTGCTGGTGGTCGAGGCAGTATCTTGAGTGGCCAGTCCACACTCGCTCGCGTCTTGGTCCTCAATGCTGGCAAGAAGCTGAGGCTGGAAATCGTTCGAGGCAACTCCAGCCTCTGTTTCGTCGTCGCTTTCATCGTCGCTGTCATCTTCGTGCCCGATTAGGCGGGCGCCAAACCCCGCAGGTCGAACATCACGATCTAGATTATTAAACTAACTAACTAACTAGACGAGAACTATTAAACTGACTAGATTATTAAACTGACTGACTAAGTAGACGAGAGCTATTAAACTGACTAACTAACTAGACGAGAGTTATTAAACTGACTGACTAACTAGACGAGAGCTATTAAACTGACTAACTAACTAGACGAGAGTTATTAAACTAACTAGACGAGGACTATATGTCCGTGAAGAGTTTCGTGCCAGGGGCCGAGTGAATTGCATGTGTCCCTCTTGGTTCCTGTGTCCGCCCGTATTGAATGCCGCCACCCAAACACGAACTTAGCTCCGCCCGGGCAACAGAGTCGACAGGGGAGCAACAGCATTTTACTGGACCCTGTGGAGTAGATAATCCAGTCGGCTGCAGGCGGTGCGGCAACACCCAGGAAAGGGTACACAGCGGTACAACGAGGAGACATTGTGGCATTTGCCCTGTTGTTCTTCGTCACGACCAAGCGCTTTTGTTGTGCTTGGAAAAGGTTCTGCATCTGCGTCAAGCGGTTAACCAATATTCTGCACGCCACGTTCTTGGTTATACTTTTGGTAGCATCTTTTAATCGTCGCTATCGTTTCAGTCGCTCGCTATACTCAACCCATTTGGCACCAGTTCCGATCGCTTGTCTCTGATTCTGATCTTGACATTCCTGAAGGATAATACTCAAACAGTCTGCCCTCTGCCTCACGGACGTCGGGCTTTTTGGCACGTTCGCACAGGAAACCGATTAGCATCTCACCCACACATGCGCAGTACACCGAGATAAGGAACTGCTGAACACCATATCGATTGGATTCGGGAATCACCAAAAGGCCTCTGAGCCTCCTGCGAAAACTCCGCCCTTACACACCTCGAAGAGCTGCGCAAAATGGCGGGCAACCGAATGTCCATGATGTCCAATGGCTCTTTCATGAGCGGACCAAGAAATGCGAACACTACCGCCCAGCAGTCCTCTCAGGTCTCGACGACCACCCTCCTCAACACCATCCACAACATCTACACTTCGTCGCAGCCATACGCGCTGGATGCCAGCACGAGTGTGGTAGTCAACACTTGGCTCACGGCCTCCCAGCCAGATCAGGATGGACGCGTTGGCGGCGTGGTGGACTCGGCTCTTGCCCACAGAGCCTGGGAACATGCCAGGAGACGTGCAGAGGACGGATGTATTATGCTCGCGTATGTGGCATCAGTCTCAGCATCAGTCTCAGCATCAGTCTCAGCATCAGTCTCAGCATCAGTGCACCTGCAGTGCTAACATGTTGATAGTTCCCTACATGAATCTACACCTTCCGTGCTCGGACCATTCTTGTCAACTCTTCCTCTTTCGATTCCGACTTCCGTCTTCACAGCTCTGAACGTGCTTCGCCCATTCACCCATAATGTTACTCCTCAAAACCATTCCACCCCTCAACATTCGGCACTCGGTGTGGCATTGACGCTCAATCTGGAGGGCAACATTACCGCAGCCTCATTGGCATTATCACAGGGAGGCATAGATACGGCAAAGGGCCTGCTGAGCGTACCAGCGCAAGCCGGCTATCGTGCTTTCGACGTCTTTTACTATCTCCTTACTTCGGCATCCACAGCTGCCGAGCGCGAGTTTCTGGGGCTGAAGCATGCCTCGACCTACAGTCTGCTGGCTAAATCTGGCACTTACGATCCGCCGACCCACCTGCCAACCGCAGACGATTCAGCCGCCGCTGAAGACTTTAGAGCATCTCTGAAAGAAATTGGCATCAAGGGTGCTGCTCACCGCAACCTTCTCTCCACGTTGATTGGCATCTTGAAGTTGGGTGATACGTTGAGCTTCTCTCTGGATTCCGATGCTTTGCTGGAGGTGTGTGAAGACATCGGAGGCTTGCTTGGATTAGAGCCAGAAGCCCTTGCTTCCAAGTGCAGCACTGGTGAAAGGGAGACTCTGATCGGTGGATTGTATGAGGCCGTTGTGGACTGGGTGGTTTCAAAGGCCAACGAAGCCATTGCAGCCGAGATGCTGCAGATCAAGAACACTAATAACTCCGGCGATGACGTTAGGACACCGACCACTGAGGAGGATGTGGATACGGTGTGCGTTACTGTTTTGGAGGTGTCAAGTCCCGCTTTGGGCAAGGCTGCTGCTATGCGTGGAGTTTTCGACGACACCCAGGGAATCAATGCTGAGATGAAGGAGGACGGCGTCGAGGTCACTGCAGCAGGTTCCTCTGTTTTGCGTGAAATGGAGAACGCTGTGTCCGAGGTCGGTTCTGCATTAGGAATAATGACAGGTCCTTTGGGAAGAGAAATGGAGCATGAGCGTGATCGCAGGGCAACAGTGCTCGAGAAGGTCGGGCGCGAAGGGGAGGCGGACGGCTTCTTGCAGAATCTGCTCATTCCAGTACAGGGAGAAGGTATACGTCTCGGTCAGACAGGGAGACTCGATCTGCCAGCTCTGCTTGGTAGCAGTCGTGTCTGGTATCATCTCTCGATACATCCGACTGATGATGCGCCAGCAAGTCTTGTGTCCCTTCCGTCGACAACCTCGGCTTGGTCAGCAGGAACTGTGTCGCGCCAGTTGCGTGCCTGGAGACTGCCAGAGTGGGCGAACCGCAGAAATAAGCATCTTGATTTCACGGCCGACTTCGACCATGACGAGTTCTACCAGAGATATGCAGCTCTCGGTTGCAAGGACGGCAGAGATGGGATCGAAAGCTGGATTCTGGAGAGAGGATGGACAAATGGAGCTGTCATCATTGGCAAAGAACGTATCTGGATGAGAGAGAGTGCATGGTGGGAAGCTGAGGGCATGTTGGATATGCTGCCAGCTCAAGCGCAGGGAAGCCAGTACGGGTTGGACATCATGGGAGCAGGTGGCATGGAGTCTGGATACAATCCAAACGCCAGTGGCTTCTTCGCGCCGCCTACAGAGCTGCATCACCAGGACAGCCGGGAAGGCTTCTTGCCACAGGAGAACACTGGCCCGGCGAAGAGCGTATTTGGTATGCAATCGAAGGCGCCAACGCAGAACATCGGTGGCGGCAATTATGGCTTAGGCAACAAGGGTGATGACAGGGAAGGCAAGAATTACTACGACGAGACAATCGGCGCCTATGTTGAGGGTCTCGATCCTGAGCTTGGAGAGCCCAAATCGATTGTCACTTCCGACACTACCCTCGGCAGAAGAGTATGGGTTGCCATTGTGTGGTCTCTCACTTTCTGGATTCCTTCCTTTGTCTTGAGATACGTTGGACGCATGAAGAGACCGGATGTTCGTATGGCATGGCGAGAGAAGTTTGTTCTTTGCCTCTTCATTCTCTTCATCAACGGCGTCATCATATTTTACATCATCATATTTGGAAGACTACTTTGTCCCAACTTTGACAAAGTCTGGGATGCGAAGAATGTTGCGACTCATCAAGGCGACAACGACTTGTATGTTAGCATTCGCGGCCATGTTTACGAAATGACGACTTTCTGGAAGCAAGACCACGGCACTACCAATTCCCCTGTACGGAAAGAGTACTGGGACGACCTTCGTGGGAAGAATCTCGATATGTACTTCATCCCGGCACTGCAGTCGTCGTGCTCTGGACTATTGGACCCGAACAACCCATTGCTGTCACAAGTCAGCATGTTGTCTAACGATAGCGCAACTTACCAGTCGAATTCCCAGGCTATGCATGTCTCAGGACCGCTGGCCTCAGATCCAACCTCGGAAATGAGTGCTCTGGACTGGTATGGCCACAAATTCATCCCCCGCATGAAGAGAGACTTCTTCAAGGGCAACTTGGTTATTAAGCGGGACTTTGTCAGACAGGATGGCGAAGACAATTCGCATTACTGGTTCATCATTGACGACGTTATTTACGATCTCAATAATTATTTTTACACGCTGAAGATTCGCGAAGGCTACGCTGGCTTTAAGTACATCGATGACGAGATCGCCGACCTGATTCAGCAAAACGCTGGTCAAGACATTTCGGAGAAATGGCATAAGCTGGAAGATGAGGCAAAGACAAACAAAAGGACAAACATGCTCGCTGCACATATGGGCTGCTTCAAGAACACGTTCGTAGCAGGTTACCCTGATTTCAGAGATACGGCTAGGTGCCAGGCGAACAACTATATTCTGCTGGCGTTCACCATTATCCTCTGCATGGTCATCGTTTCCAAGTTTGTTGCAGCTTTGCAGTTTGGCTCAAAGCGTCGCCCTGTTCAGCAAGACAAATTCGTCATCTGCCAAGTTCCAGCTTACACTGAGGGTGAAGATTCGCTCAGGAAGGCCATCGACTCTCTCACGGCTTTGCAGTACGACAACAAGAGGAAGCTGATTTGCGTTATTTGTGATGGTATGATCACTGGTGGAGGCAATGATCGCCCTACCCCAAAGATTGTTCTCGATATCCTTGGTGTCGATCCAAAGATCGATCCACCAGCATTGGCGTTCCACTCTGTTGGCCAGAGCGACGAGCAGCTGAATTTTGGCAAGGTTTACTCTGGTTTGTACGAGTTTGAAGGCAACGTTGTTCCCTACTTGGTTGTCGTCAAGGTCGGCAAGGAGTCAGAGCAGGCCAAGTCCAAGCCAGGTAACCGTGGAAAGCGCGACTCCCAGATTCTTCTTATGAGCTTTCTCAACCGCGTCCATCACCGCTCGCCAATGAGTCCTCTCGAGTTGGAGATGTTTCATCAAGTCAACAACATTATCGGTGTCGACCCAGAACTGTACGAATACCTGTTCATGGTTGATGCCGATACTAGTGTGCGCGAAGATTCCCTCAACCGTCTGGTTGCTGCCTGTGCCAACGATGCAAAGATTGCCGGCGTATGTGGCGAGACCAGTCTCGAAAACGAAGAGAGATCCTGGTGGACCATGATCCAGGTTTACGAGTACTTTATCTCTCACCATCTGTCCAAGGCGTTCGAGTCCTTGTTCGGAAGTGTCACTTGTTTACCTGGATGTTTCACCATGTATCGTCTTCGATCGGCCGATAAAGGAAAGCCTCTTCTCATCTCTGATGCTGTCATCCATGAGTATTCTGACTGCGAAGTTGATACCTTGCACAAGAAGAACTTGCTGTCACTTGGAGAGGATCGTTTCCTCACAACTCTCATGACGAAGCACTTCCCGTACATGTCCTATAAATTCGTTCCGGACGCATTCTGTAGCACTGCTGCCCCTGAGACATGGAGTGTTCTGCTCTCCCAGCGTCGTCGCTGGATCAACTCCACCATCCACAACTTGGCTGAGCTCGTTCGTCTGAAGGAGATGTGCGGATTCTGCTGTTTCAGTATGCGTTTCGTCGTCTTTATAGATCTATTCGGTACCGTCATCCTGCCCGCCACAACCGTCTATCTCGTCTACCTCATCGTCAGCGTCGCGCTCGGAAAGAGTCAGTTCCCTCTCATTTCGATCATCATGATCGCGGCCGTGTACGGTCTGCAAGCGATAATCTTTATCCTGAAGAGACAGTGGCAGCACTTCGGATGGATGATCATCTACATCTTGGCGTTCCCGATCTACTCCTTCATCCTCCCAATCTACTCCTTCTGGAACCAAGACAACTTTACCTGGGGTAACACCCGTATCGTCATTGGCGAAAAGGGCAGCAAGAAAGTCATGGCCGTCGACGACGAGGGCTACGATCCGCGCAGCGTCCCACTCGAGCGTTGGGACGACTACGCCGCGCGCACCGGGCTCCCAGGTCGTCGCGGCACCGGCCTCGAGAAAGTGCACGACAACCCTTACGACGACGCTTATGAGATGGATGACATGAAGTCCATGTACTCCTCCGTCAAGCAGGCTTCTACCATCCATGGCAATGGCAGACAGTCTTTCATGCCTCCTATGCCATCGCCGTATGGCAACCCGGGACAGAGACAATCCGTCGTGTCGAATAATCCTTATGGCAACTATGGTGCCCCGCCTTATGGTAGACAGCAATCCATGATGTCCCTCGGCAGCAACTTAATGGACCAGCGCACCGGCTCACCATACCAAGACTATTCTCCCGCGACGAACCGGCAGTCAGCCATTCAGCTCGGCTTCCCGTCTTCCTCTGACAACCTGATAGCGGGTGGCAGAGCGAGCCGCAACACCATGGGGTACTCGGGCGGTAACAGGGCCTCGATGGGGCCTGAGGCGGGTTTTTCGAATAGTCAGATTGATTTTGTGAGCACGAATAAGGGACCGAGTGATGAGATGATTGTCGATGCTATTAGAGCGTGTCTGGCTGATGTGGATCTGGATACGGTTACGAAGAAGCAGGTTAGGGCATTAGTGGAGCAGAGGCTGCAGGGGGAGGTCGTGGGGGAGAGGAGGACGTTTATGGATCGGGCTATTGATGCGGAGTTGGCGAATATGTAAATGGCTAACAGATCTATGGGTGTCATGTGAGTTGCATGATCGAGAGGAATCATAATGAGCATTGTATGGGGGTTTTACAGAAAAGATGGTCGTTTGTAATGTTGCTGTTGGATGAGATGTTGAGACGTTTTGCATTTTGTGGACGGCTCTAGGATATCTAGATGGTGCTCTAGATGGTGCATGGTGTTTAGCGGTCTTTGTGACTTGTAGCGCTTATTAGTAGAATTGAAACGTAATAAGCAGAAGACATATTTGAGACTACAGTGCTACTAACGACTGTCTCAATATCGCGGGAATATCAACCATGATACGCCACCTCATCCTCCATGCGGGGGTTACCCATTTCCCCTAGCACTCGTATACGAGCGCCAGCACCCTTAAGGGCCACGTAGATTCCTCTAGCCCTTTCTTCCTTCCCACCCCATCCGCCTAAACCATCGATCCCAGCCCCGTCCCATTAGCCTGCGCACCTGGCACCGGCTCATCCGCCAACCTCTCCCTCAGCCCCATAACCCTTCCATTACAAATATCAATAAACATCTCAAAGCGCTCAATCGTCTTATCCCTCTCGTGCAGCTCGTCCTTGAGCCGCGCAATTTCTGCCTCCGACTCCTCCTTATACCTGTCCAGTTCTGATTTCGCGCGTGTTACCTCGGCGCGGCATTCGTCTCTGAATTTATCCTCAGGATTAGCTATCGCGCGTCGTTTGTAAATGTTTCCCAACGGCGCTTCGGGGTCCATGTCTGGCTCTGAAGCGCGTTTTTCGACTTCCCGTGCGATGGCGGCCCGCGCGTTGTAGATGTCTCGCGGCAGGTAGCCGGCATTGGGGTGCGCGGTTTGTATGCGCTTCAGCGTTTCCTGCGCGCTCACGCCAGCATCCTTTAATGCCTTAACAGCAGCCACGGCCGTCCTATCTAGCCTCCTCGCCGCGGGATGATCCTGTGCCCCCTTCGATGGTCCGTGGTTGTGCACGCAATATATCTGATCAGGTCTATACTTCAAGTTCCACTCCACCGTACTCTCAATAGCATATAAACTGAACTGGCACCCTGTCTTCCTTGATGTAGTAGCGCGCCGACGTATGGGTGAGTCGACGGGGAGCATGTTGTGTTTTGAGGTCCCCCCTTTGTCGCATGTCAGGAGGACTTTTTTGAGCCCGACTTTGTTCTTTTTCTTTGAGCGCCCGATGACACATGCATATCCCCTATGCAATCCCCATGCGTTGACAGCTGATAATAAGGCTTCGAAGGTCGCGAATGAGCCTTCTGGTGGTGGCTCCATTGAGACATCAGATCCTGCTGCGACGGGGAATATTCCAAAGTTTCCGGTTTGGGGTGATGCGGATGTGGATGCTGAGGAGGTAGACGAGGAGCCGCTGGCGGCGCCATTGTATTGTTGTTGGCCTCCGAGCTGTTGCTGCCCTCCAAGCTGCTGCGGTCCTAATTGCGATTGTTGCTGTGGTGCTCTAAGCTCGAGCTCTTGTGGCCGGGCTGCAAGTGGTTGCTGCTGTGATGGATCCGGTTGTGGTGGTCGCTGTTGAGATTGTTGCGGGTGCGAATGAGGGAGTTGTGCCTGCTGCTGATGCAGTTGTGGTATTTGCTGCTGCTGCTGTTGCGGCTGGAGCTGTGCTGGGATTTGGCCAGACGTCTGAGAACCACTCAATAGTTGCTGCGGACGTTGTTGTGTCTGTTGAGGGTGCTGGCTACTGCTCAGAACTTGCTGTGGTTGCTGATGCTGAGCAATGGGGTGTTGGTGCTGAACATTGTTCAATAATTGATGCTGAGAGCTTGGTATGCTTTGTCGCGTTGACGCTGATGCTGAGACAGCAGCTTGCTGCAAAGAGTACATGTATGGATCCTGCTGCATCTGCGCATTCGGCGGCGAGACGCCTACCGCATTCTGATTCAGCCCATTGCTAGAGATCTGTGGGCGCTCGTCCTGGGGGTTGGGCTGGCGAAAGTATGGTGGTCCAGACGATGGAACATGCTGTTGTTGTTGCTGCTGCTGTTGTTGTGGGGTTGGAGGTGCGGCCGCAGCTGGCTGTGGATTGTAGAGGGATGGATGAATGTTCGAGTATACACGGCGTGCGTTCTCTTGAGGCAAATTGAAGGACATCTCTCCCTCTTCGATACGTCGACACCGGGGATGTGACCTACTGAATGTTGAGGATGTATGAGGGTGTGAGACTATCAAAATGCAGCGAAGTCCAGCCCGGGCCTAAAATACGGTTTGTCACGTGTTAAGACGGTAAAGCTAGATTCTGCCGTGGCTTTCGCCAGCTTCCGAGAACAGATTGAAATGGCATGACCGTCCTCTATAATATCTTTGGGTGTTACTTGGTGAGCAAATGGGTATGTTTTATGTGAAGATTATGGGTTGATGAGATTGAGGTATATTAGACCATCAAGTAGAAGAGCGACTCTTATCTGAATGCCGCATTTGGTTTCACGATAACGGTGTACAGGATCCCGAGATTGTTGTCTGAAATCCAGGAAACGGAAAATAGTTTCACATGCGCCGAAAGCAGTTTCCAAATTTCCATTCACGAAGAAGCAAAACTTGTTCCATCACCGCCTCGACGACGTCGCGATGCTGTAAGGTCGTTTCCTAGACCACAAATCCAACGACAAGGCAGGCTGTGAGTCCGGTGTTTGAGTTACACATTTCACCTTGCAAATGCGGATAGATCGTCTTTTGCATCAATGAACCATCGTTTATAACCACGTTGATTTATGGTGTTTTCACTGCATTACTCCAATACTCCACTCCCAGAGGAGACACCTCCAGCCTTCATCTCTGGCCGGTGAGCAGCTGTTTGCGATTTAGCCGCACTCACAGCCGCTCCGTAGAATCGCGCCCAGTTTAGCCTTTCGTCGCATTGTCATCAATATCAAGGCATTAAGTCAGCGGAGACGCCAGAGCGATATTTGGGGATACGCATGGAGATACATATATCAGTAAAATCCTTCCAGATAGTAAAATACTATATTTGGAGCTCAAACGCTACAGGCTGATTCAAGAGCAATGGCCGTCATTCCGCACCCATCAAGGCCACATAGCGAGTCGTTGGCAGTCTTCTATTGAAATATGTGTAACTTAACGATCTCAGCGATCTGAGAGTTTCCGTCCACAAAGGATAGCGGTCTTTTGAAAGGAAACACCCAAGGAACAGTCTTCCGTCAGTACAATTAGTCATAGCAGTAACCATCAGTAAGAAAGATATTGATGCAGTGCTAAGTTATGCGTACAATACAACCTCATTGCTAAATAAATCCGCCACTGACCTTCAGTTAACCCTTCCATTTTCTTAACCACCTCGCGCTGAATCCTGCAGAGCAACTCTCTAATGAACGCAGCCGCATTTTCAGCCGTGTAAGATCTCTATATGTCGTTCTTGTGCGAGTATGCATAGTCAGATATGCAAGGGTGATCAGACAGCGTATATTGACGTCAACGCCTGCAGCTTCCAACTCGACGCAAAGCACCCAGTCACATCTCTCGCTGATCTGGTCTCTCAAATCTCCATTCTGGATGACCGCATTGCCTGTGGCGATTCCCCCTCGATGAAAGACTAACCTGTGCTTGTCAGCTTCGGTCATGGGGATCTCTGGGCAAGCTGGTACGGATCGCATGCCATGCACTTTGATCCATAGTCAACGATGTGGTGATACGCGGCCTTGAAGGGGCTATGACATTCCAGTCCGGGGTGGGCAAATGTCTTTTTTTTTTTGGTAATCCAGCAATCTCGCAAGCTGAGCATCGAAATTAGTTCGATCCATGTCGTGGTCTAATGCGACGATACTGAGGGCGGTCGTAACCCTTCAGTCTGGGTCTTGCATCGTGCCTACAATCTCGAACTTCCCGCCGACCTTTAACCTACCCCAATCATGGTAGACACAGGCAGGCTTCTGGTCCCCGGGCTACCCAACTACGGCGTCTCCAAGGTGAACGTTTCGCTGGGAACCCTCCGAGACTTCCCGCCGAGGGATTCCACCTCCAATCCCGACGAGTACTGCTACTTGGATATCAGGGAAGGTCTTTAACATGGGCTCATGCTGTTGATTAAGCCGAAGATGTCCGTGTCCTCGTCGTAATGCGTGTCGTATGGTGGTGCGAAGTGCTCCTCGTCGGGCATCAAACGAGCAGGCAGCAGCCTGACATCTGCTATTGTTGAATACCAGGTATCAATCGAAGAATCGAGGTATCCCGTTTTGTATCCATCTCCAGTTCCATAGAAAAGGTTGTCGTTTTTCTTCCATGTACTCATACGCCGCAAATGCCAACCTATGCTATTGCTGTCATTCGCTATGCAAAGCAACTGTTTCCGACTTATCTCCTGGCTTGGTCTCAACCGTGCTTTCGAATGGCAGGACCCTTTGGTTTCGCTTTCAGACTCCCACCAAAACGCCGTTGATTCCACACCTAGATGTACACAAATGTTCGACCTTCCCCTCCTGTCATGCAAGCTGAGCGGCGAAGTCTGCCCTCTTCCGCCACCATCTCAGCAAACCTCCCCCACTCCGCCAAATCGGCTATCCTAGCCTCGTTAAGAACCCTTACCCCTCGAAACCACCCTCATCATCATTTTCTTTTTCAACGCCCGATCCATCTCCACCTCGATCTCCCTCTCCATAGTTATCTCATGCTCCAAGGCTCTCTCATCTTCTTCTGCGTAGCATGGTCTTTGGCATTGCCGTATTATTGGCCGACTTGAGGCCGGCAAGCCTCCTACCACTCATCCCAGGATGCTTATTTAGGATCAAGTCAAAGAAGGGCCCAAGGCTGGAACGAGAGATGGTCCCCATTATCCTAAGAGAATCTCTGCGTGAATAGCTACAGTACACTAGATAGGTTAGGAAACGACAACAGGAGACGGCAGACAAGGAAGCAAGGTATACCCGGTGGAACAGCGTCTGGACCATATCGAGACGCAGGATACTGCTGTCGCTATAATCCTCTCGTTTATCACCAGATTCATCCACATTCCCCGCTCGATCGAGTTAGCATTCTGGCGGATGGGCATTCTTCTTCCCAGCAGCCCCATACAAGATATGTATCATTGTCTGCTTTAACGCCGGTGTCGATACCTGTTGGGTCAGTTACGACATCACTTTCGTCCTTATTCTCTGGATCGAAACAGTTCTCGCCGTCAGAATAATTGTTATTGCCGCAGGTTGGGGGTAGTTGAAGAAAGCGCACGTCGTGTTGATTTACTTAGAAAGACAAAGCAGATAACAAAAAGTATTGAGTGTATAGGCAGAGCTGGTGGCGGTGGCCAGAGACGTTTGCTGTGTGGGGATACAAGGAGAACGGGACTATACAAAAAGGCGCAAGATTTGGAGAGGATGAAAAAAGCGCACGAAAAGTGCAGCAGGATGGATGATCAAATAGAGAAGCCAATGGTTATTTCTCTTGTTGTTTTATTTGTTGGCCGTTTGCTTGTTAAATAAAATTTGTTCGAGAGCCACATGATAAGGTTTATGTCTCTGGCGAAAAATTAAGACTTGCCATAAGAGAAGTCCGCGTCCGGATAAATAAATGCCCATTCGGAAGTCATGTTACCTTCTTCTGTATATGGCCTGAGATCCCTGTCCATCGTGTACACTGCTCTGCGGTTGTTTAGTATGTGTTTTTTGCGATTCTGGCAAAACCACGATTTTCCATCTTCATCATGAACTCAACCACATTTGATTGAATCTTTTCTCTATTTCACTGGGCTATATGTCTTGATCTATTCTATCCAGAAATCAACTTACCTTTACTCTCGTATACCTCTGTATTTCGGAAAACCCGAATATGTTGTGAACCAGACTGCGTCAAAATTGGCATCTTATTGCCGTTTCCCCCGTTCAGGTCAGAAAAGTTTAGAAAACCCCTTCCAAAGACCAGCATAATACTAGAGGATTTTGTTTAACAGTTTAATAGGTTGAAATTTAAGTATTTATCGTTATTCGGCACTATTGTTGCCATACTTTTATATGCGAAACAAGGCAAACATTTGAAGACAGCGGCGAGAGACCAAGACTGGTGGCGAAGACAGGCGACATTGACAATGGCGTGCTGGAGGAGCAACGCAGACGCAAAACAGAGAAAGAGCGCCGAACAGACATGTATAATGATTCTCCTGCTCTATATCATCTTGTCAATCGATCTACATGCTTGCGCCAAACCCTGATGGATTGGGTTCAAGAGAGTTTGTCAGATCCAACAACTAGATTACCAGCTCCAGAGCTAAGCGAGTGCTGCAGTGTATGTAATCCTGGTCTATTACGAACAGTGCCTTTCCCGTGGGACATTACGCCCAGTGTTGGAAAACCTCAAGCTGGATTGGCAGCAGGAGTGTTTCATGATCGCTTGTCTGGCCAGACAACATTGTCAATTTGGAACAACCAATGATAAAGCCTGAGATCTCTGTGCAACTACTTACGCAAAAGAGCGAATGGATCTCGATATACACACAGTATGCAAACATCCACACAGCCTCTGACATGAAGTAGTTTGCGGAATCAGCTTGGTTGAAACAGCATAACAACGAGCTATTCCCACAGTTCAATGATATCAAGTCCTATGTAATCACGAAGTGGCCAGGAGCTAACCAGGTAAGAGGCGCAGCTACAGCTCAAAATCCTATGTCTCAAGCACAGACAGGATCATTAAAAAATGGGCATATCACGCTACAAGGAGTAGGGAGGTCGTTTCTGAAGGACAGAGATGAGTATTTGTCTTTGCTACATGGAGTGATTGCTTGTGCTAAGGGGAGTGTAGATTCATGTTCTCAATGTCCACTTAGAAAGCCGACACGATCCACTGAACCTAAAACCACGAGTGAGCAGCTTTCTCAACAAAGAGCATCTGTCCAGAGACAGGATCTTCTTACCACTGAGCAGCAGTTTGGACAAAGAGGATCCCTTGACAGAAAAGCTCATTACACCACTGAGCAACAGGTCTCCCAGGAAAAAGAGTGTCTGTCGAAGCAGATATATCAGCAACACCCGGTGAGGGACGAAGTTGTAATAGTCGTTCCTGTGTCTTACCAGGAGTTCGAGGAATTGGCAATCATGAGTCTGGGGAAGTACTGGAGTATAGTAAGAACAGGAAGTGTATTGATACAGCGACTATTATCTGAAGAGCCAGTCTACTATTGAGCTCGAATTATATATGTCTACAGGTCTTGCGCACGCCCAGGCGCCAAGCCTGCGGAGTCTTCTGTTCTTGCATGAACTACTAGTCCCGTAATCGCGGATCACGTGGTGCGCTGGCGCTCCGCCAGGCGTGCCGTTACAGAAGTGCATCATTCCCACATGAGCGAGAGGAGTATGATTTATCCCTCAAGGGAATCATTGCCCAGACACAAGAAAGATCAGTGTCATGCACTTTTTTCTATCTGCTCAGCCAATGGCTATAGTGTTGAGTTTAGGCATATTTACCTCACCCAAACACGTCTCGTTCTGTTGTCAGAACATGTCCTGCTGCTGTTCTAACAGCTCGACACGTCCTCCTACTTTAAGCACACAAACAAGCAAGCACGCATGTTTGCTTTGGCCCTTTCCGCGCACTTCTTTTACGTTTGTTTACACGCCAGCATTCCGTAGAAGCTGTTGGGGCAGTCCTGGCACCTTCTGTTGCCATTTGAGCTCCGTAGGTTCCAGAAAGTTCCACAGACCTCTGGTGTTGTTCCAGCTTTGTTTCATTTGTTTTTAACGGATTCTTTGGGTATCTGTGCATGCACAGAATGCCGCTGCTGCCTGCTAGGTAGCAGCTTCTTTGTATTTCTTTGGTAGGCGTGCCTCTACGCATCCAGTTCTTTGTGTTGTTCAGGCAACCGCATGACTGCCTGACAACTGAGCGAGCTATACAGGCTTCACCCCTCAACAGTCTCAACCTTTTCCAACACATGCCTACAACCTCGACGCAGCTACCGCTGCCTCTCCTGTCAACAGGCTTCACTAATCAACAAAAACTGCCTGAGCAGACTTCACAGCCACACCAGTGGGAAATCCAATGGCTAGGGGTTCGTCGAAGTATTCTGGGCAATATGACAGATGCGAGGAATGAGCTGGTAATCTGAGAGGAATGATGTTGTGGGCTTTGCAATAATTCTCAAATGCAGCTGATCTATGACTCTCATGTCCATCAAGTACTAACATGCAATATGAACCTTTTGCTTAGGCAGCAGTATGTTTATCAAAGTATTTAAGCCATTCTAGACCTGTTTCATTGTCAGTCTATTCATTAGTTGTTGGTTTAATGACCCAGTCGTATGAGGGGTTGCTCTTGGTGTAGCAGTTTGAGAGGTGATAAGTGCCCTGAACCACTTAAAATGGAAGGATACTCTGACGTTCACCATTAATACAAGTAATTGCTGTTGCCTATTCCCGGTTACTTGGCTAGGCAGCTTTTTCTCTACCATGTCGTTCGGCATGTGTAACAACTATACCAGCACAAATTATGCCCATCATGAAGCCTGTCTCATCGAAGTTGTAGAAACGGTAATCCGGAACACCATATTTGGCCTTCATATTCTGTACAAGTTCGAACTATGCACGTATTAGCTCAGAACCTCCGCACAAAGCCGTTTGAAAGTTTTAAACATGATTGAAACATGTTTTAAGTTCCGAACGGTGTTTCACAAATCGATGCGCCCATAGCTTCCCAACATGTCAATCTCCTCCGGATTTGAGAATATAATTCGCCATATCTTCCACACCAGCCAACCGAGGTGTAAAGCTTCTTTCTTCCATATCCAGTATATGCTGAACAATAACCTTCTCCTCCAATTTGGTCAATAGTTGAGCTGTAGGCCAAATCTCCAGGCGAGAAGTTTGGCCTGCCATTGGAGCACGTAAAGTAGTTTTAAAAACATTATAAAGCTTAGCAGCAGCCCGGCTGCTTAGTTTTTTGGAGTTTTGGATGGCTTCTATGGCCATAATCATTCAAGCTTCTTGAATTTGAGATTGCATTGTTACTGATAGAGAAAACACGTGTCAAAGTGATGGGGTAACAGAATCGCAAAAAGTGTGCCGCTTACTGATACACCACGTTATAGGCTGCACATCAGAGCATGGATTTAGCAGAAGGTCTAAGCTGGTGCGGGCGACACCGCTATTGGTGGCAGACAGTGCTCCTCGAGTACGACATTATTGCGTAGCGTCGCACGGCAAGATCTGTCAAGGATGACAACGACCATTGCTCAGTGATTGCTGGACTCGCACAAGTGCGCTCCAATGGCTTGGGCTTGGATTATGACTGCGGAGTGAGGGGAACGAGACCGTAAATGCTAAGTCTGGTTGAGTTTGGCACATTGCGTATATGAGTGAGCCAATGCCTGATTGATAGATTTTGATTTCGGCCGTGGTAACCTCCCCGTTGTATGGCGTTGACAGATTGGAGCTTGATACTCCCATTGGTAAGACAGGTTTGGCGTTTTGTTGTCCGAAACTGGCAGCGGCTTTCCATGAGTAGATGTTTTGCATTAAGTGAATAGAGCGCCTTTTTCGATTGCATGGGATGTGCACCCCCAATAATTGTGTGCATGGCCCCAGGTCCTTCATATCAAATGATTCGCAAAGTTCGGCTTTCAATCCTCCGATCTTATTTATGGATGTCTTGGAAAAGCTTGTTGAATAGGCAGACGACGAGTTTGTATCCAATGAAACTCAAAACCTCTGATTGTTGCTAAATTGTGTCAATAAATTCCTCCTAGCTCAGCTACATATTCAATGTCTAGCGACGAAGTATACTCCTACGCAAATTCGGAGAGCTTTAGACAGTCGACCAGAAAAGTTCGAGGAAACGTATAAACATATAAGGAGGCCATGGTGAGAGTCCAAAGACAAGTGTTGCGATTAGACCGCTCTAGCGACTTTGCTGGGCGTTTGCCTTCCGTTTGTCGGGTCCGTTTGTTGTGTCCGAGGGCGGGGGACTGTCGTTTGACTGTGGGAGCAGTCCTAAATTCAACAATAAGATAAGGAAATGATAAGTCAGAACTTGCCTTGAGAGTCCTCTCATGGATAGTTATACTATTTCAGACCATTAAATGTCGGAGAGCCTCGCCATGCGATTGGTAGTGGCGGACTTGAAGCCGACGACAACTGTCTTGATGAGGACGATCTTCCTAGAGAGAGCCTACTCGTTACGGTCTGTGGAGGATTTCTCGCCGTTGATCCAGAGAGTAATGTGGTCCGCTTCGTTCACTATACGACTCAGGAATATTTCTTAGAGCATGGGGAAAACTTATTTCCCAAGGCTCAAGTTAACATCTCACAAGTTTGCATTCAATATCTTTCAGTGGAACCTTCCATGAAAGGGCCTTGCACTAACGTCAAATATCTGTTGGATCGACTGAAGAGGTATGAGCCTCTTGAGTATGCTTCCCTTACTGGCCTAATCATGTTCGTGGAGATCCTGAAGAAGAAATAAAAACCCTGTCTATCAAGCTCGGGAACGCTCGCCTACCATTACGGCAACCCAACCAGCATGCTCAAGTATCGAATTGACAGTGCGGATATGGGATTTGAGATCTAGAATGTGTAAATACAGTTCAAGAGGCGCAGGCGCTCGCGGCCCGCACTTCTGAACGGCCAACAAGCGTATGTAAATGATTTCACAGCCTTTTGCAATAGCAAGGTTGTTTTCTAAAGAGAGAAGTGCCTTCAAAAACTTCTTCCTTATCTGTTGCGGGAGCTGACAATCCTCAAAAGTCACCGAGTAATTGAACTTGATAGTTCTACCAACACGCGAAAAGCACACCTTTTCATCCTTGAAGTTGTTAGTGGGGGTCTCCGGTAGAGATCAGATGGTCGGATCAGTTCAGCCAGATCACTCCGCAGGGCCCCAAGGTATTCTCCCCAATTCCTTGCTAACGCAAGAAAATAAAGGGCGTGGGGCTCAAGGTCTGTCCCAACTGCGGGGACTCCGTCAGGTTGATCAAGAGCAATGAATCGTTTCACGCGCTGTAATGCCCGCGCAGACGGCTGGAGCAGAATTCAGCGACAGGCATGCTTCACAAGGTCTTGCTGTTGGTAAACCTTCATTTGGCGACAGGATCAGGGATCACCTCCGGCCCTACCATGTTTCTCGGCATATCTCAGATTGTGGCAGTACTCTAAGGTAGGATTGGTAAGTAGAAAAGTGTGGAGATATTGTGCGTAGAGTAATCTTGCTAGCGCGCTTTAGATCCTGTGATCTGTGCCAGCGGTACCTGTTTTGCAAATACTCTTCATTACTGTTTTTATACCCAAACGCCCGAACAAAATCCAAATATGATGCGCAAACCGTATTTCGAGACAGGTTCGTGTGGAATACATCGGTCGCCACCAGGAGATGACCCCACGAATTCTCTTGTCTTATGATACTGCATAGTTAACCGAATCTGCTAGTGTTTTAGTGCGGCTGTGACCTTACTAAAATAAGTTGACTTTGATGCCCTCGAAAGCCTACGCATCCGTCAGCCTTCAGGCACTTGACAGAAGTCGTTGGCCTACAAGACGGCGAGACACCTCCTTATCTGTCTGGCCGTATCGTTCCAGCTTCAATTCTGCCAAATCTAATCTTCGCCATGAGTACGTTACGAGCTTAACCTCCCTACAAACATTGGAAAGATTAGGTTGTTGATATACTGTTATCGGGGCGACCATAGAGAACTTCAAATTCCCCTGTTTGGTTGTGCTTAAATAGTTGGGAAGACGTCGCTTCAAACATTTGGCTGCAAGATTCGATATCGTTTATAGCTGAGAAATAGGCAGCATCTTCTCCAGTGAGCCATTGAGACGGATCAGAAGACATTACAACGGCTTTCGTTCAGTATGCGGGCACCTCAAAACGCCCCACAGAAAAGTCGTATACATGTAGAAATAAAGAATAAGACTGATGTGGCCGGGAGAAGCAAATGAAGCGATACACCCAGGCTCAACTCATTGTGGGGTGGAACGAGGCTGAGCCGGTAGCCCATGAAGAAACACAACCTCACGCCCGGCGTTATGCACCCGGTGTGCGAAAGGGGAAAGCGATAATGCCTGCTATTTCATTATAAGTAGGTCGTTACAGTAGAACGCCACCTTCTCAGATCATGACTTGCCGATGAGAGCACACTGGCGGCAGGCGGTAGACCGACTGTCCAATCTCGTGCCACCATAAGTAGGTTGCCAGAAATGTTGTCTTCGCAAGCTTGCCAATGAAACCTACGTATACCCTGAATCGATTGATTTACGACAATATTAGACTGAGAAATATCCAGAGTCGATGGATGGCAATGGTTTGGAGCAGAGCCCGCATCTGAGGGAAAGCACGAAACGCAGGAGTATTGCGGCCAGGAGCATCATTCTGAGAGCGATGGCCACCCAATATCATCCACATTAAGCGAGGCCCCTCAGGAACCAAAGAATCCGCCCTCCGTGTCGAGTTTCCCGGTGTCGAGTTTCGCGTTCCGCGTTGCTTGCTTCCCGTTTTCATTGCCTTGTATCTTGTTTCTCGTTCGGCGTATAGGTACATAGGATGGTGTGATGATTGAATTTGCTAGCGAACATCGATAAGCTCTAAAGTCATCCCATCTTCTCATGCTATCCGGCAACTCGCGAGGCAGATTTTACTAATCAGGTAATTGTTATCTATTTTTAAGCGGCCCATGAAAACACGTTCAGAAGTTCAGAGGATACGGAAACAGCGGCAACTTGATGTTTTGGAATATGTGTTTGCTAAGGGCGGCGGTGGTAAATAAGACCGGAAACCGGTTTGTGCTGGCTACGAAACTACAATCGGTAATCAGGCTTCAGTATCCTGATCTCGACGCAGGGCAATAAAATTTGAAAACGGCTACAGAATCTGTGTCAGAAAACAAATCATACTTATAAATAATTATGGTTTGTCTCGGAAAAACAGTCTTTGATGGTCTAACGGTCATGATTTCCGCTTGTCATTATGCAAAGCGCGGGAGACCGGGGTTCGACTCCCCGTCAGAGAGTTCGCCTCTCTGAGCTCATGCTCAGAAATATCTATTTTGTTTTTTCCGATTTATCTCCACGTAATTTGTCTTTCCACAGTGTCTCTTAATTTAAGGGCCAGTTGGATACCCAGAATAAAATATCATTGTTTTTGGAAATTATTGATTTTGGAAACATGGCGATTTTAAAGAAATAGACCATCAGAGACCAAACAATTTCAGAAAATCAATACACCTATGTCCAAGATTTTTGACAATTTGTTTTGAGTGTACTTATGACGTTCAATGCGTGCATACTTAGAGTATGAAAAGGCTGATAATTAAGACTATATTCAATCTTCAAATGCTATGACCCCAAGATTCTCAATACTAACATGATTTCTTTGATAAGAACAATGACCAGGATTAATCTGATATTCTTGCTGCAGTAAACAGCTATATCCGATAATTTATCAGCGCTTCATGTCGAACGCGGGTTATAACTCTCACTCCATTGGAGTACGTACCATACTTTCAAGTGAGGCTGTCAACCCAGAACGTAGCGTCGTAGAGAATCATGTCCTACTGTTTAGGGTGTCACACGACCACTTTACATCAGATATGGAGCTGTTGCCGGTATATACTGCTAGAGGGCCGTCATAACTTTGGTGTCAGGCCCTCACAAGGTCAATTTGATGAGATTGCTGCCGAGGAAAAGCTGTAAATAGATGAAGCATAGCGGCATGTGAGAAAGTATGAGTGAGAGAGCCGGGGCGATAGAAGGTTAGCCTCAGGTATGTACATAGCTACTAAACAATAAGAGCCTTTTTTAGAGCAATTATCATCTAGACTAAAATTGGCCAATAACCAGAGCTTCACCAGAACAAATCAACTCTCAAACACCCAGTATACCAACGAACACCCGAGCTGATTAATATTCAACAAGTATCACCAACTCCAACGACGGCCAGTTATGGAAGCTATCTACATAACAGCACGGAGCTGGGACGAGACTTGCGGCGAAGCCAGCCGAATCCCAAGCACACCACAGTAAGCCCTCATGGGGGGAACTCCTGGCAAACTTGAATGGATGGTAGGTCTCATCTTCCTCACATTCTTTGTCATGACAGTACGCGTCGGAGGTGAGCGACCAAAGTACAAAGAAATGACAACCAATGGCTGGCATGATGGATTGCTCTTCTCATTCTGCATGTTCCGCATTCGGCCAGCTCCTCCGCCTCATCTGCCTTGGCAAGATAGAGGATGTCCAACTCCTAACAGTCGTCTCCACCACGATTGAAGTCAGGTCGTTCTTCATTCTTGTTCTCAACTCCAGGTACGCCCAAGAAGTAGTTCGAACGCTTTATCCCGAAGTAGGAGATTTACGCAGGGCTTTTCATACTCCTTCCCATGCTCATCGCTTGGATGGTGACGATCCTCCAGCCAATCTGGACACTTTCCACTACAAATCTCGACCTGTGCGTTATAAGTCCTTTGCCAATGATCGGCATCACTCTATTGATCGGCCTGTCCAACCGGCTCCTCGCCACTTCTAATCCTCTCATGTTCAACAAACGCAAAGGCACAATCACCTCCCAAGTCATCATCCTATCCCTCGGCGCCATCGCGTCAATCAGCTCCATCTACCGCACCGCAATATCCTTCGGTTTCCGACCAAAAGATAGCCGGGAATGGTATCACAGCGCTGCCGTCTTATGGAGTTTCGTGTACCTACCTGAGCTTCTGCTGCTCTTTTTATACGTCACCAGCATGGATCGGCGGTTCTGGGTGCCCACGAATTACAAGGGCCCGAGTTTTGCTGAGATAACTCAGAGGCCTGAAGTGCAGCCATGCAAGAACGCGAGATATCGGACCTGGAAAGCCAGCTCTCCTCTTCCACTGATAGCACGGATATTACTGCGGTAAAGATGGCATATGCTTTGCTGAAGTACACCACGTTTGAAGACGATCGAGTTGAGGAGGCATGGATAATCGCCGATGCGGCGAAAGGGAGCGCGAGTATTGGCAAAGGAGGAAAACCTAGGAATGGTTGATACTAGGTCATGTGTGGCAGTAGGCCGAAGACCTGTGGAGTGATGATGAGCTACAACCATTGTTAGCATACGCGAGATCTAAAATATATATCGGAGGGTGTTTAGATTGCCGCCGGCAGTTAGGTAAAGTTATCAAACATTGCACATGAAAGTGGGAGCAGCCCAAGCGGCGGTGTTTCTTGTATTATTCTTGTATTCGTAAAACTGGTCTAGTCATCTCCGAGAGCCCCAAACGGGTCGGAGCTTCGGCAATGTATTCCATGGCCACGACCTGTCTGGGGCTCGTTGCGTCTGTTTACATCACACACTCTAAGAGTCGTCTTGTTCTGCTTCTTGTTGCAACCTTACCGGCGACATGAGGCCTCAGGCCAGATAGCACAATCGTCCACTGTTTTGTTTTGTGAACGATGTGATTAGAGGAAGTAATCCGGTGTGCCTGATAACGCGTTAGTAGAGCGGCGTATATGGAACGGAGCGGGACGTACGTCTGGACACCATTGGCTCTCCTGCTCTTGGGCATGGGTCGAATTGCAAACTGTTTCACTGTTAGCTTTATCCCAACGTTCGGCGCGCCGGCGACATACAAGGTGTATTTCAAGTGCTCATCAATCTCCATGATAGCTGCCTGGTTGCCACATCTGTAGCAGTAGTTTGGCGCAGAGAAGATGGTAACAACATTGCGATCCTGAGACCAGTTGTATCCCTCCATCACCAGCTGATGAGCTCTTGCGACCAGAGTCAAGCCGTTGTTGTGGTTGAACGCTTCCGAGATGTCCTGGCCGAACGTGTATCCTGCTCCTCGTGGAGATATTCCCCAACCGCATCTGTCATCTGGATCAGACCAGAGAAGGTCGCACATTGGCCCCTCGTGTGGAACCTCCTGAATGCGGTCGAGAGCTCTGATATTGTCAAGGGTATCAATGCTTGGGGAGAGACCACCGTGAAGGCAGAAGATTTGGTTATCGATGAGAGCGGTGAGTGGGAGGTAGTCGAAGAGGTCGGTGAAGTGCTTCCATACGTTTGCGTTGCCGTACTTGCGCAGACACTCGTCGTAGAATCCGTAGACCTGGGTAATTTGACGCGACTCATGGTTTCCTCTGAGGATGGTGATACGTTGTGGGTAGCGGATCTTAAGTGCGACGAGGAGAGTGACGGTCTCAACGGAGTAGTACCCACGGTCGACGTAGTCGCCTGTGTTTAAGGATTAGCCAAGACCACCCCACCACTATGGAGGAAGAGGGGTTCGACATACCCATGAACAAGTAGTTTGTGTCTGGGTTTGGTCCACCAATCCTGAAGAGCTCCATCAAGTCGTGGAATTGACCATGGATATCACCACAGACTGTGACTGGGCATTTCTGTAGCCTCGCGTTAGACCCCTCTTCGGGCAGCGACCAAGGTTCCTTGAACTTACGACAGGCTGCACGTTCGACTCCTCTTGTAAGACCTCCCTCGCCTATTACCCATATGTCAGCAGGTTCCTTTTAGCTTGACCGTCCAAGCGCTGGTGGTGCCGCGCTCAAACACACCTTCTCGCAAAGACGCTGAACATCAACCTCAGCAAGCTGCTTGCAGGTCATTAGGCTCTCAATCCAGCCGTCCAAGGTAGAGATCGAAGTTGCCTCAGAAACTGGCGCGAGTCGCGTTGGCTCAACGACACGCCCGACATCCTCCATCGTGGCGTCCATTGTGCCCCTCGGTTGTTGTTTGAGATTATTGCGATCTGACGTTGTTGGTCGGGTTTCGGGCAAGATTATGAGGTGTAGCGATTTTGTAGGAAGAAATGTGTATATGTTCTTTTTGTCGTCAAATTAAACGGCTACAGCGGTATGACGAATAGGCCTCAGAGTAAAGTTTGTAGCCTGGTCGTGCAATGGTATCGTGTAGGCGGGCTGGTTTATCGTGGAGCTACTATGGGTACTCGCAGGTTGGTTGCGGTATGGCCGCGCTACCTGGCGCTTGACATATCTCGCTTAGGCCGCGCCTAATCTGCGGCCCCGATAGGGACCTGGAACAACAAAGCAACGGTGGGGGCTCCGTAAATAGAACGCAAAACCGTTCAATCAGACACTTAGGCACTTTCAATGACTAAAATTTTCTACAGGTTATGACTTTGATTTCCATCAAATGTTGCCGGCCTCGCATGATAAAAGCTCAAATACCATGGCGATAACGCGAATCAGCCACGACTTTTCTGTACTTCAATTCTAATCTACAAACTCGGCTCCTTTCCGATCATGTTGTCAAAATCAAGCCCCACATCCGACAGCATCTTGGCATGGTCCTTCGCCTGATTCATACTCTCAATCCACCTCTTTTCTCCATGATCAGTGTTGCTGAGCTGCCTCAGCAGGATGACGTTGAATGCATCGACTTGCTCCTTTGCCCAATTGACGCAGGCACTCATCATCGTTGCCGGGAAGCATGCATGAAAGGTAGCAACGGTATTCTTTATGATCGTGAAGTACACGAATGATATCTCCCAGATATACTGCTGCAATTTACCTTCGAATATGCACTGCCTATTCAGAATTAGTGAATATCAGCAAGGGCGCAATGCACAGCTTACCTTGAGCGCTTGTGGATGGTTTGGCTCCTCGCTTTCAGATAGGCCCACCGAGCACGATCCTCAAAGCCAAGACGAGAGAGCCAGCCGACATCACGCTTGGTCTTTGACAACTCATTGTGAGTGTCGATAAGCTCGTGCGTGATCAAATCAGCCAGCTTCAGAGCTCTCTCATCAGCTTTGAAATCAATGAAGTCCTGTGCCATTGCGTTGTTCTTCAAACCCTTTGCAAGGCTCTTGAGCTTCTCTACACGCCCAACCGCATCCTCAAATCTTTGTAACGCCACATCAATGTCCAGCTCATCGATCTGGCTCTCAACCCAGCGCAAATTCTGCTGCTTCCCATCTACCTCGATTAACATATTAGGTCTATCCTTGAGTTCAGACAAGGACTCCAAGAGTTCTGCTTTCTTCAGTAGTCCTGGATCTCTCGAGGCAAAGTAGTTGACAGTCTCCTTTGTCTTATTACTGCTCTCAATTTCTGATCGCTGGCTTTTCTTCAGTTCTTCAACAGCGCGTCTATAGTTGAGCAACAGTGTTGTTTTGTCATTACTCTCGGGGGCTTCTATTCGATAAGTAAACGACTCCTGCCCAACTCCGCGTATCATGATTGCATCAGCTACGTTGTTTCTTGATGAGCCAGCATCGCTGGATGCAGCAAGATCAACCATCTCTATGTCGAGGAGCGGCCAGCACCTGTCTGCAACAAGTCTGGAAGCCGCTTGCCTAGCATCACCTCTACCACCCTCCTCAGCAGAAGGTTTTTTCCGAGATGCAACAAGGAGCTGGTCGTTGAGAAGGATCAATTGCATTGGGCGGCGCGATTTCCAAGTGGCTGGGTCCAGCTCCATCCATTTACCAGCATTCTGCACAATATGTCGACCAGGAGCTGCCGGCAGAAACTTTTGGGAACCTGCGACAGTTTTCCACAATGCCTGCAGCTGGGAGTTCCACAGAGCGGTACGATCTAGCACAGAGCTTCGCTTATCGCGTTTGCTCATCGGTGTAAGAAAGCCATCACTGAACTCTGTAGTTTCTGTAGGCTCCGAAGATGAAGCTGACCTAAGCGCCGATGTATTGCTCTTCAACTCTGACATCAGGTTTCGCAATGCCCTCATCTCGCCTTTGAGCTTTTCGGCTTCTTTGCTGATCTTGATAAACTGGGTTCGATTTTGGTAAACATTTTGCTGTAAGTCTGTCGATGTACGATTGCGGATCTTTTTCAATGCTCCTTGATAGTCGTCTATCTCTTGCTCTGAAGCATTCGCCAAAACACCGGCAACGTACTGATCAGCACGCAAGGACGGATCACGCAGCGCTGCTAAGTCAAGCTGAGGTCCAGGGCCATTGATCTTACTACCACCAGTAGCTGGCTGTTTACCGCCGAAAGCTGGCAGAGACGGAACTGGTGGCTGAAGTGATGGGTCGAAACCAGGCGGTAGGTTGTTGAATCTTGTGGAGTATCGCCTCTTTACCAAGTCTGAAGTCTAAAAGCAGGTTAGATAAGCCCGAGGGCTTCTGGGATGTCAATAATATGGAAAGCATACCTTTCCTCCACTGGGAAATGGGACAGCAAGCTTGCCGCCTGTGCTTCTCGGCGCATCTCCATTCTGCGGGATTGGCTTCGAGATCTGTTGCGGGGCACTGATTGCTGGACGGGGCTTCCTTTTCGTTCGCAAGGATATCTTGAATCTATCCTCTGACATGTCGGCTGCTGTGTATTTTAATCTTTATGACGAGATGCCAATGAGGTTGTGAAGTATAACACACGTATTGCCTACGACGTTGCTGTTATTCGCCGGGTTGCGGTCGCTAGCTCCTGAAACGAGGAGGTCCTGACGGAGCCTGTGGACGCGGCTGCCGACACGCTAAGAACAGCTGCACCCCTGCCAGCCATCAAAAAGTGACGCCGCCCTGGTGGCAACCAAGCTGTAAGGGCTTGATGCCTGATGCTACAGGCAAGTTACGTGCCGGTCGTTGAAATTGTTCGAGATAAACCGCTTGCTGGACTCGCTATCGCAATTGACCAACGACACCATCTACAATCCTCATCACTACCCACCAACTCCTCACAATAATACCCTGAACATACACATCTGCCACAATGGTTCAGACCTCTACCATCGTCGCCGCAACCGTCGGCACCGTCGCAACTGGCCTTGTTGGTATGCGCCCAATTGCGTCGGGAAAACAAGTAGCATTTGCTGACTCGTATTTCCCTTAGCCTACGCCGTTTACTTTGACCACCGCCGCCGCACCGACCCAGAGTTCAGAAAGCAGCTGAAGCGCGAGTCCAAAAAATTGGCACGCGCCGCAAAGGATGAGGCTGAGGCACACAACTCAAGACAACGTGAGGGTTTGAAGGCTGCTGTTTTGGAGGCACAGGAGGACGGATTCCCAGTCGATGTCGAGGAGAAGGAGGCATACTTCATGAGCGAGGTCGCAAGAGGAGAGGGGCTGGCTCAGGATGGTACGTGAATGGCATAAGCCAGTGCTCAGGCACTGCATGTGAACTACGACAACAACATAGGCAGCATCTAACAATTTCCTAGGATCTGACAACGTCGAGGCCGCCCTCTGCTTCTACAAGGCCTTGAAGGTTTACCCACAGCCAGCTGATTTGATTACCATCTACGACAAGACTGTGCCAAAGGTAAGGATCTCAGCAAAGTTAACTCAAAAGTACCTACTGATATATTTCACAGCCTGTCTTGGATATCCTTGCCGAGATGATTGCTTTCGACCCAAGCCTTCACGTCGGGACATTCCAGCCACCAGCAGCTCCATCTTCTGAGAAGTCCGAGGGAAGCGCCCCACAAGGTGTCAGCCTTGATTAAATGAGCTTTCAGACGGAGCAGTTCCTCAAAATATGAGCAAGCATTGTTGCTGTGGAACAGAGCCTTCGAGCTAAACGGCCCACGGCCCAGCGACGGTCAATACTGTACCAGAGCCTGGGCTAACGTGGATCCATGTATATCAGCATCGCAGGCGCAGCGTAATTTCAGGGCTTCATCTTGTGTTTTATATCTACCACTACCCCGCTTGTATGAATACAATGAATGAAATTTAGAAAGTGCCACTGGCTACATACACCAAATGAACAATCCTCTGAAAGCTGGCGAGTAGTCTGCTGTCTTGGTTCTCTTGAAGATCTCGCCAGGGAGCGATAGAAGAATGGAAAATGTCGGTTAAAATCAGTTGAGCAAACTGTATACTTTAACAATACCATTTCCCGGTTCGATGTGGTTCTCATGCCGCAAACTGTATACTTAACAAATACCATTTCCCGGTTCGATGTGGCTCTCATGCCATTCATATAAAGTTTGAATGTAAACAATGCCACCCGCTGCCGTTGGTGCGTCATAAGCTCCACATTTAAAGGAGAAGCGCGGCTAATGCTTAGCGATGGGTGCTTTGGACGGGCGGCCCGTTTCACAGCATTTGTCAACACGCGGACCCGTGCCCGACCGTGTCACTGGCAACCAGGAGACGTCCACCATATGACCCCTGTCAAATAATTGGCTAGTCGCGGTACCTACATGAGCTACGCGAAGTTCGTGGGATTCAACTTTAGAAAGTCAACAAGATACCCATTTGCAGAATAGCTTCGTGCCAACGAACCGCAACTCATACGACCTACAAATCTTCTCTTCTTCTACTCTTGTTTTACTACATATTATGAGCCGGGAGCTGTAGGCTGCACACACCCACAACTATGGAGACTTTGGTCTCATCCCCTCTGAGCCCCTCGACAAACGGGGCCTCAACAAGCCACTTCACGACAGTCGACCCAACACTCGTCGTAGAACATCTGGCAAAACTCATCGAGGCGAATCTTGGCGCCACAAGGAGAGAGCTCGAGAGCATCGGCAGCTTGCTCTCAAAACCGAAATATTCCGAAACGGTCCAACGCTGTACACGATTTGCGACCGAATCCCAAGTTGCCGTCTATGTGCAAAAGGACATCGTGAAAGGCACGAACGATGGAGAGAGCGATGCGGCCGAGGGGCAAAGTGACATCCCCTGAACCTCTGATCTACTCAAGCATTGCTAACCAATTGATAGCCCTCTTCACGTACACTCTCACCAGCGAAGCCTACCTATCGCCTACGACGCACACATGCCTGATTGTGCTCAAGCGGTCACTAGCTATAGATCCGACCTCGTCCATAGCATCGCAGATGAACTCCTTTGCCTTCCCAGGCCCTGCCTCTCCGAATGTCGGAACTGGTGGCTCCGAGCTCGCCTTCGAGCACATGTATAATGTTGTTCATAATGGGCTTGGTCCAATTTTCGACGCCTATGTCAAGAATCAGAGAACGCTTGGCGCTGGTGCAGGAAGATCAGATGTCGATGGGAAAACTGGAATTGCTATGACCAAGCAGAGGATAGCCGACTTGGACAACAGCTTGCGCCACCTCAGGGAGAACGTCGAGATCCCGGAAATCTCTCTACCTTTCCACTCAATAGTGCAAAATGCGCTTGGCGAAGCTATGCAGCAGGGTTCGAAACCGACGGTCGACTTCATTCCAGAACAGATCTTACAGGACACTACATTTCTGAACAATTTACAGACTGTGGTTAATGGCTGGATCAAGTCTATACAAACGATTACGAAGATGACTAGAGATCCGAAAACCGGTACAGCCAGTCAGGAAATAGACTTCTGGCTCACGAAGGAGAGCCGCCTAGAAAGTATCGAAAGCCAGCTGAGGAGCGATGGCGTTCAGTTGACACTGGAGATCTTGAGACACGCAAAGCGTTTCCAGGCGACTGTCAGTTTCTCAGCAGACACGGGACTGAAGGAGGCGACGGAGATCGTGCAAAAGTATAACCAGTTAATGCGTGATTTCCCACTTGTTTTGGATGAGCTTAATTCGGCCACTTCACTGCCAAAGGTGAAGGAGTCGATTGGCCTCATTTTCAACCACCTAAACAAGAAGCTCAGAATTTGCCCTTACCCGATACCACGCACCCTTGCTCTTGTAGAGGCGATATCTGCCGACTTGGACTCTAAGCTCCACTCCCTCCTGCATGGTAGATCTTTGATGCATTTGGATTACCAAGGGTTTTCATCAGTCATGAAGACGGCTGATGAGATCTTCGCAACATGGGATGACAATATCAAAGAGTTTACCAATGTGGCACGAGAGGTCACTCGTCGCAGAAATGATAAGTTCATCCCAATCAAAATCCAATCGCGGCATGCGGCATTGCAGCAGCGCCTCAAGTACGTAAGCACTTTCAGAGACAACCACGAGCAGCTTCAGCGAACAATAATCAACGTTCTCGGCCCTAAGTCAGGCCTTGAGAATCAGGTTGAGAAAGATATGGCCAACGGAGCTGTCGTGATTGAGGAGATGGGTGACGTTGATGCAGTTGAGGAAGTGAAGCAAGCTTATGATGCGCTGAGAGACGTGGACTTGCTGGACACCTCGGCGGAAGGTACACAACTTTGGGCTCAACATGAAGCCACATATAACGAGCGTACAGCCAGAGTCGAGAACTCCATCATTGCTCGTTTAAGAGACAGACTCGCGACGGCTAACAGTGCTAACGAAATGTTTCGCGTCTTCTCGAAGTTCAATGCATTATTCGTGCGCCCAAAGATTCGCAGTGCCATTGCCGAATATCAGACCACGCTCATAAATAACGTCAAGACGGACATTTCGGCCTTACATGAGCGTTTCAAGCAACAGTATGGGCACTCGGAAGCACACGCTATGGCTCAGCTTCGTGATCTTCCACCAGTCGCGGGGGCCATCATTTGGGCTCGCCAGATCGAGAGACAGCTTGACGGCTACATGAAAAAGGTTGAAGATGTACTCGGCCATGACTGGGCACTTCATGCGGAAGGCCAGAAGCTACAGAACGAAAGTAATATGTTCAGAAAGAAGTTGGATACTCGCCCAATTTTCGAAGCTTGGCTGCATGACGTCCAGAAAAGGCAGATCACAATTTCCGGGCTGCTTTTCACCATCACAAAAAATCGTGCCGCTGGATACTCTTTGGAACTAGTCGTCAACTTCAACCCCCAAGTCATTGCACTCTTCAAGGAGACTCGCAACCTATTATGGCAAGGGTATCAGGTGCCGCATTCCATCAACAACGTCTCCAAGGAGGCTAAGCGTGTTTATCCGTATGCCGTTAGTCTAATGGAGAGTGTGCGCACGCTTGCGCAAACGAATCGCCAGATTGCTGAAATGCAAGATGTGGCAACCCTACTGAGCGGATACCAGAACGATGTCCAGGCACTCATTGCCAAGGGGTTACCTTTGAAGTGGGAGTCCTTAGTTCACTCATACGACGTGCATGTTAAACCAGCATCTTACTTAGCTGGCGGCGCTGTCGACAGCCGTAGTGAGAGTCGCCACGTTCAGTTCGTAAGGGAGTTCGCCGCCAATGTTTCGATGCTCCAGAACAAAACTGCAGTGCTTGCATCCATCAGTGCTACTGTGCACAAGGCCTTGGTCGACCTGGAGACTTGCGCTTATAACGCTACTACTTTCCAAGAGAGAATCGAGACAATTCAAATGCAGGTAGATCAGCTTAACCTGGAGAACTATGTCAACCTCGATCATTGGGTCTATAACATGAACCGCCGCATCGAGCAAACGCTCCTTGTACGCCTTCAAGAGGCGATTAAGACCTGGATTGAGATCTTTCAAGACACGACGGAAGGCGTCGACGGCGACAGCCGCAGAAGGAAGGGACATACTTTGTCGACTAGCATCAGCTCTAGCCCGTTTGCTCCAAAGATTCAGCCTCTGGTCCACGAGATTAGCATGCGCAATCAAGTGATCTATCTTGATCCGCCTCTGGAGTATGCTCGAGCTAGCTGGATCTCGCAGCTTCATCAGTGGATCGGCGTTGTGTGTAATCTTTCAAAGATCAAGGCATCTCGCTATCAAATGAGCCTGGTAGCTGCCGGCGAGGCTGACCTGAAGTTTTCCACACTTCCAAGAGGTTGTGCAGATAGTCTTCAGGATGTATATGAAGCCGTTGAGAGCAAGCTTGCCACAATTAGTGTCTATGTTGTCGAGTGGTTGCAGTTCCAGTCTCTTTGGGACTTACAGTCGGAGCACGTCTATGACACTCTCGGCGAAGAGCTCACCAACTGGTTGAGCTGCCTCAAGGGCATCAGGGACATGCGCGGCACATTCGACACCAAGGACGTTCGCCGTGCCTTTGGCCATATCTCTATTGAGTACGACCAGGTGCAAGCTAAGGTGAACGCCAAATATGATCAGTGGCAGCATGAGATTCTGTCCAAGTTTGCATCTAGACTCATTGAAAAGGTCATGGAGGTACACTCGGGCATTGAGGCAGCAAAGGCGGGGCTTGAGTCGCTGTCTCTCGAGGCCAGCAAAACCGAACATGCCGTCCAATTCATTACCATTGTGCAGGCTTGCGAAAAGAAAGTCAGGGCGTGGACTCCTGAGATTGAAACCTTTGAAAAGGGCTACGAGACGCTCAGCAGGGAGAGGTATCAGCTGCCGTCAGGTTCTATCAACTTCGACCAGGTCCAGTCAGAGTGGGATGCGCTCAGAGAGATTCTTAGCCGCCGGAGCAAGGCTGTTCGCGACCAGACGGATGCTCTACGTGCAAGAATGTCAGCCGAGGCTCAGATCGTGAGGGACAAGATAACTGAGATCCTTCTCCAGTGGAACGAGGAGAAGCCAGTTGCAGGCACCATCCAGCCGGATGTAGCAATGGCGACGTTGGGTTTATTTGAGACCAAGATCACTAAGCTACACGATGAGGCTACCATGGTCTCTCGTGCCAAGGAGGCCTTGGATTTGCCAGGAAGCACGGACACGGCGCTTGCTGGTATTCTTGAAGAAGTTCAGGATTTCAAGAGTGTCTGGGCTGCACTGTCCACCATCTGGAAGAGCATCAATGACCTGAGGGATACACTGTGGAACAGCGTGCAGCCGAGGAAGCTGAGAGCTTCCATCGATGGACTTATCAAGATGACAAAAGAGATGCCGTCAAGGATGAGGCAGTATGCTGCTTTCGAACATGTCCAAAACAAGCTGCGTCAGCTCCTCAAGGGCAACCCGTTACTTTCAGACATGAAGTCGGAAGCTGTACGTGATAGGCATTGGAACAAGATCTACAAATCACTCAAGCCAGGAAAGAGATACTCGCCGATTTCGATGACTCTGGGTGACGTGTGGGACCTCAACCTGGCGGCCAGCGAGGTCGTCATTCGGGACATAATTGCCCAAGCTCAAGGTGAAATGGCTCTCGAGGAGTTTTTGAAGCAGGTCCGTGAAACGTGGACCACGTACTCGCTCGACCTTGTGGGCTACCAGAACAAGTGCCGCTTGATTCGTGGCTGGGATGATCTCTTCGCCAAATGCAGTGAGAACTTGAACTCACTGCAGGCAATGAGGCATTCTCCATACTACAAAGAGTTTGAGGAAGAGGCAGCATCGTGGGAGGACAAGCTTAACCGCGTTCATGTACTCTTCGATGTCTGGATCGATGTACAGCGCCAATGGGTCTACCTGGAGGGCGTCTTCACTGGCAATGCTGACATCAAGCACCTTTTGCCGGTCGAGTCCAATCGTTTCCAGAACATCAACACGGAGTTCTTCGCGGTCATGAAAAAAGTCTACAAACAGCCTTTCGTGCTGGACGTACTCAACATCCCAGAGGTGCAGAAATCTTTGGAGCGTCTAGCAGATCTTCTAAACAAAATCCAGAAGGCGTTGGGAGAGTATCTCGAGAGAGAAAGAGTATCGTTCCCGCGTTTCTACTTCGTGGGAGACGAGGACCTGCTCGAGATTATTGGCAATAGCAATGACACCCTTCGCATTGCTAAGCATTTCAAGAAGATGTTTGCTGGGCTTTCGGGGCTCATTATGGACGACGAGACTATCATTTCCGGCTTCACTTCCAAGGAGGGCGAAGAAGTGCGCCTGAAGAAGGAGATTTCTCTCGTTAAGACCCCTAAAATCAATGATTGGCTTGCGCTTTTGGAGAACAGCATGAAGAGCACTCTGGCTGAGCTCATTGCTGAAGCGTACGAGCAATTTAATGGCATTTTCAGCGCAGAAGATGTCGACCCAGTTCTCCTTGAGGAGTATATCTCTGCTTACCCAGCTCAAATCGTCGTCCTTGCCACCCAAGCTGTATGGACGAATGCTGTCGAGGCTGCTCTGCAATCTGGGGGAGCGAATTTGACGAAGCTCTATGACCAGGAGGTGAAGGTGCTTCGCCTTCTTGCGGCCACTGTTCTTGGTGACCTTAATCCTATCAGGAGAAAGAAGTGCGAACACCTCATCACCGAGTGTGTCCACCAGCGTGATGTGATCGATAAGCTCGTCAAACTCAATGCGACGAACCCAACACACTACATGTGGCTCTTACAAATGCGCTACGTCTACAAGTCGGACGGCGACTATCTTCAGCGCTTGTCTATCAACATGGCCAACGCCAAGCTCAGTTACGGCTTCGAGTATCTCGGCGTTGCAGAGCGTCTTGTCCGCACGCCGCTCACCGACCGCTGTTTCTTGACCTTGACTCAGGCACTTTGTCAGCGCCTCGGAGGCTCCCCATACGGGCCTGCCGGTACCGGTAAGACCGAGTCTGTCAAAGCTCTTGGTGTACAACTTGGTAGATTCACGTTGGTCTTCTGTTGTGACGATACCTTTGATTTTCAGGCTATGGGGAGAATCTTCCTCGGTATTTGCCAGGTCGGAGCATGGGGCTGCTTCGATGAGTTCAACAGACTGGAGGAACGTATCCTGTCTGCTGTCTCTCAACAAGTGCAAAACATTCAGCTTGGTCTTAAGCAAGGTGTCGAGAATGAGAAATCGCAGATAGAGCTTGTGGGCAGGCAGCTGAGTGTTAATGCAAACACTGGCATTTTCATCACTATGAACCCCGGTTATGCAGGCAGATCGAATTTGCCAGACAATTTGAAGAAGTTGTTCCGCAGTGTTGCTATGAGCAAGCCTGACAAGGAGCTCATTGCTGAGGTCATGCTTTACTCACAAGGTTTCAATCAGGCGAAGCAGCTCGCGAGGCAAACTGTGCCGTTCTTTGATCGCTGTGGCGCAAAGTTGTCGAAGCAGGCCCATTATGACTTTGGACTCAGAGCACTAAAGAGTGTTCTGGTCAGCTCCGGCGGCTTAAAACGTGGTAGACTTACGGAGGCTGGTGGTGATCTGGGACCGGAAGAAGAGGTGGAACCTCAGATCATTGTCCAGAGTATCCGAGAGACTATCGCCCCTAAGCTTATCAAGGAAGATGTTGCCATCATGAGGCAGATTGAGGAAGAATCCTTCCCTGGTGTACAGTATGTTCCGGCCAGTCTCGAAAAGCTGCAAGCATCCATCAGAAGCATCGCGGCAGAAAGGAACTTGGTTGTCAACGATACTTGGATGACCAAGATCTTGCAGCTTTATCAGATTCAAATGATTCATCACGGTGTGATGATGGTGGGTGATTCTGGTTCTGGAAAGTCTGGTGCTTGGAAGGTGCTCCTACAAGCTTTACAGCAGGTTGAAGGCGTGGAAGGCGTTTGTCACATAATTGATTCTAAAGTCATGTCCAAGGAGTCATTGTACGGAAGTCTGGACTCGACAACACGTGAGTGGACCGATGGTCTGTTCACGAGCATCTTGAGAAAGATCGTTGACAACCTGAGAGGAGAAGAGTCCAAGCGCCACTGGATTGTCTTCGATGGGGATGTCGATCCAGAGTGGGTTGAGAACTTGAACTCCGTGCTCGACGACAACAAGCTTCTTACCTTGCCAAACGGAGAGCGCTTAAACCTTCCGTCTAACGTTCGTATCATGTTTGAGGTCGAGACTCTGAAGTATGCCACACTCGCAACTGTGTCTCGTTGCGGTATGGTTTGGTTTAGCGAAGACACGGTCACCCCAACCATGATGGTGGACAACTACCTCGGTAAGCTTCGCAAGGTGGCCCTCGAAGATCTTGACGAGGATGCGGTTGCAACCGGTCAGAGTGCTGCCAAAGCCCTTTCCACCCAGGATGAGGTGTCCAACCTTTTGCACGGGTTCTTCAAGAACGATGATTTCCTGCTCACGGCGCTTGAGCATGCTGGCAACTTCAACCATATAATGGAGTTCACGACTGCGAGAGCACTCAACACCTTGTTCTCGTTGCTCAACAAGACTGTCAGAGATATCGTGGAGTACAATGCTCAGCACGTCGATTTCCCGCTGGATGCCGACCAGGTTGAGTCGTATGTTTCCAAGAAGCTGCTTCTTGCACTTGTTTGGTCTTTGACTGGTGATTGCCCATTGGGCGATCGCAAGATCTTTGGTGACTATATCTCGTCTCTTTCTGCGTTCGAATCGCCACTGCTTGATGGAGTCTCATCTTTGATCGATTACGATGTGACTCTCCCGGGGGCTCAATGGGCGCCATGGCAAGCGCAGGTCCCAACTATCGAGGTCAACACTCATTCTATCACGCAGACAGACGTGGTCATCCCAACTTTGGATACCGTCCGCCATGAAGATGTGCTTTACTCTTGGCTCGCTGAGCACAAGCCACTTCTGTTGTGTGGTCCTCCAGGTTCTGGTAAGACAATGACGCTCTTCAGCGCATTGAGAAAGCTGCCAAACATGGAGGTCGTCGGCCTCAATTTCTCCAGCGCGACCACTCCAGATTTGCTCATCAAAACTTTCGAGCAGTACTGCGAGTACAAGAAGACTCTCAACGGTGTCATTTTGTCCCCCACCCAGATCGGCAGATGGCTTGTTCTCTTCTGCGACGAAATTAACCTGCCAGCCCCAGACAAGTATGGCACCCAACGCGCGATCTCGTTCTTGCGTCAGCTCGTGGAACAGAACGGATTTTGGCGTACCTCAGACAAGACCTGGGTTACCCTCGATCGCATTCAGTTTGTTGGTGCCTGTAATCCTCCAACTGATGCTGGCCGTACTCCGATGGCCGCGAGGTTTTTGCGACATGCTCCCCTGATCATGGTTGATTATCCAGGCCAGTTGTCGCTGCAGCAGATCTATGGCACTTTCACGAATGCTGTACTCAAGATCGTACCGTCGCTCCGAGGCTACTCTGAGGCGCTCACGAATGCCATGGTCCAGTTCTACCTCGAGTCTCAGAAAAGATTCACCCCGAAAATACAGCCGCATTATGTTTACTCTCCTCGTGAGCTGACCAGATGGGTGCGCGGTATTTATGAGGCAATCAGACCGCTGGATACACTTTCTGTGGAAGGCCTGGTCCGCATATGGGCGCATGAAGCTCTGCGTCTTTTCCAAGATCGCCTTGTCTCCGAGGAGGAGAGAAAATGGACCGATGAATCAGTACGCCGCATCGCACTCGAGTTTTTCCCAACCATTGACGAGGCCAAAGCTCTTGGAGGTCCCATTTTGTACTCGAACTGGCTATCCAAGAACTACGTCCCAGTTGACAGAGAGCAGCTCCGTGACTTCGTCAAGGCTAGACTCAAGACCTTCTGTGAGGAGGAGGTTGATGTGCCACTCATTCTCTTCAATGATGTTCTCGAACACGTTTTACGCATCGATCGTGTTTTCCGTCAGCCCCAGGGTCACTTGATTCTGATTGGTGTCAGTGGATCCGGCAAAACTACTCTGTCCAGATTTGTCGCCTGGATGAACGGCCTCAAGGTCTTCCAGATCAAGGTTCATGGAAAGTACTCTGCCGAGGACTTCGATGATGACCTTCGTGATGTACTTCGTCGCAGTGGATGTAAGGGTGAAAAGATATGTTTCATCATGGATGAGTCCAACGTTCTCGATTCAGGCTTCCTGGAGCGCATGAATACCCTCCTTGCCAATGCCGAGGTACCAGGTCTCTTTGAGGGCGACGAGCTCGCATCACTGATGACTGCTTGCAAAGAAGGCGCTCAACGTCAGGGTCTCCTGCTCGACTCACAAGAAGAGTTGTACAAGTGGTTCACTCAACAGATCGTCAAGAACTTGCACGTCGTTTTCACAATGAACCCGCCCGAGGACGGACTCGGTGACAAGGCTGCTACTTCTCCCGCTCTGTTTAACAGATGTGTACTCAATTGGTTTGGTGATTGGTCCGGCCAAGCACTCTTCCAGGTTGGCACAGAGCTTACCCACTCGGTCGATCTCGATCGTCCAAACTTTGTTGCTCCAGACAGTCTGCCAGTGGCTTATCGTGATTTGCCACTGCCAGCAAATCATCGTCAGACAGTCGTCAACTCGATGGTGTACATTCACTACTCGCTACAGCGATTCAACGCCAAGCTAATGAAGCAGCAAGGACGAGTTACTTTCCTAACTCCACGCCACTTCTTAGATTTTGTTGCTCAATACGTCAAGCTTTACAATGAAAAACGTGAGGACCTTGAGGACCAGCAGCGCCATTTGAACGTCGGTCTTGAAAAGTTGCGTGACACTGTGGACAAGGTCAGAGACCTTCGTGCCTCATTGGCAGAGAAGACAGGGCAACTCAAGATCAAGGACGCAGAGGCCAACGAAAAGCTTCAGCGCATGATTGCAGACCAGCAGCTGGCGGAGATGAGAAAGACTGCATCGTTGCAGATCCAGCAAGCTCTGGAGAAGCAGGAGGTTCAGGTTGCAGAGCGTCGAAACATCGTCCTGTCCGATCTTGCAAACGCCGAGCCAGCTGTCATTGAAGCACAGAAGAGTGTTAGCAATATCAAGAAGCAGCACCTGACTGAAGTCCGGTCTATGGCAAACCCGCCTAAGGGTGTCAAACTTGCCCTCGACTCCGTTTGTACTTTGCTCGGTCATAAGGTTGATAGCTGGAAGACGGTGCAGGGTATCATTCGTCGTGATGATTTCATTGCCAGCATTGTCAACTACGACAACGAGGCACAAATGACGAAGCAATTGAGAATTAAGATGAGGAACGACTTCTTGTCGAAGGAGGATTTCACTTACGAGAAAGTGTCTCACGCTTCGAAGGCCTGTGGACCTCTTGTTCAGTGGGTCGAGGCGCAGGTCAACTACTCTGAAATTCTGGATCGCGTTGGCCCTCTCCGTGAAGAGGTCGGGTTGCTTGAGGAGCAAGCACTTGAGACCAAGGCAGAGGCGCAAGCCATTGAGAATACTATTACTGCTTTGGAGGAGAGTATAGCGAGGTACAAGACTGAGTACGCTGCTTTGATCAGCGAAACACAGGCTATCAAATCAGAAATGGCGAGAGTCCAGTTCAAGGTCGACCGCAGTGTTCGTCTTCTAGATTCCTTGTCCTCAGAGAGAGTTAGATGGGAGGATGCCAGCAAGTCGTTTGAGACACAAATCGGCACCCTTGTTGGCGATGTGTTGGTCGCCGCAGCCTTTTTGGCATACAGTGGTCTTTATGACCAGCAATTCCGCAAGAACATGATGGATGACTGGCTCGGCCAGCTCCAGATGTCTGGTATAGAGTTCAAGCAGCTCAATCCGATTACCGAGTACCTTTCGTCGGCAGACGAAAAATTGGGATGGCAAGAGAACTCGCTTCCTGTGGATGATCTTTGCACCGAGAACGCTATTATCTTGAAGCGTTTCAACAGATACCCACTCATTATCGACCCAACCGGGCGTGTCACCGAGTTTTTGCAAAAGGAGTGCAAGGATCGCCGTCTCACTGTTACCAGTTTCTTGGACGATTCGTTCACTAAACAGCTGGAAAGTTCTCTTCGCTTCGGTAACCCAATTCTGATCCAGGATGCTGAGTATCTGGATCCAATTCTCAACCATGTCTTGAACAAGGAGTACCAGAAGACAGGTGGCCGTGTTCTTATCCAGCTTGGCAAGCAAGAGATTGATTTCTCACCTGCATTCAAGATCTATCTCTCCACCAGAGATCCTTCGGCTACATTTGCACCAGATGTCTGCTCGCGTACCACTTTCGTCAACTTCACTGTAACGCAAAGCTCTCTTCAGACTCAGTCGTTAAACAACGTGTTGAAGTCTGAGAGACCTGACGTGGACGAAAGGAGATCCAACTTGATCAAGCTTCAAGGCGAGTTTAAGATCCACCTGAGACAGCTCGAGAAGCGTCTTTTGCAAGCCCTCAATGACTCTCGTGGCAACATTCTCGACGATGATAACGTCATTGAGACTCTTGAGACTCTGAAAAACGAGGCCGCCGAGATCTCGAACAAGATCAAGAACACCGAGGGCGTCATGTCCGAGGTCGAAGAGATTACTTTGCAGTACAATGTTATCGCTCGCTCTTGCAGTGCTGTCTTTGCCGTGCTCGAGAATCTGCACTACCTCAACCACTTCTATCAGTTCTCGCTTCAGTACTTTCAAGATATCTTCACGACCGTCTTACACAACAATCCACGCCTGGCATCAGAGACGAACCACAATGTCAGACGCGATATCATCATTGAGGACTTGTTTGTTACCACTTACCAAAGAACCTCCCTTGGCTTGCTGCAGAAGGATCGCATCACCCTCGCCATGCTGCTCGCTCATGCTTCGCCATACAAGATGGATAAAACCGTCATCGAGACTATCCTTGACGAAAGCATTGATGGTGTAGATGTGTCTACAGAAGCGGACCGAAAAGAAGAGGTCTTTAGCACTGCTTCTCGACTTCCAGCATTCAGAGGTAGATTGGAAGGGGTTTCATCTGACGCATGGGAGCGTTTTTTCATTGAAGAGAATGCGGAGCACTTCGTTCCTCACATCTGGGACGAGTCAACCGAGGCCAACGACAAGGAGCTTTACTCGCTTTTGCTCGTCAAGCTATTCCGCCTTGATAGATTTGTACCCGCTGCTGAACGTTTCGTCGCCACTATCTTCGGCCAGCGTCTCTTCGACATGACGGAGGACCTCAAGCAGACAGTCGAGCAGGTCTCCGCGAACCGTCCAATAGCTCTCTGCTCCAGCCCTGGATTCGATGCCTCCTACAAGGTCGACAACCTTGTTCAGGCTACCCGCTCAACATGCACCAACATTGCCATGGGTTCGAATGAGGGCGCGTTCATTGCAGACAAAGCCATTAGCAATGCTGCAGCCACTGGATCATGGGTGCTCATCAAGAACGTACACTTGGCGCCGACATGGCTTCAAAGCCTTGAAAAACGTATGGATTCTCTCAAGCCACATTCAAGTTTCAGACTGTTTTTGTCGATGGAGTCCAGTCTGAAGATTCCAGTCAACCTGCTCAGAGCATCTAGGGTGCTTATGTACGAGCAGCCAGCCGGAGTAAGGGCTAACATGAAAGACTCCTTGTCTTCGGTCAGCACGCGGGCGATCAAGACGCCCGTTGAGAGAACGCGCCTTTATCTTTTGTTGTCTTTCCTCCATGCTGTCGTGCAGGAGCGTCTTCGGTATGCACCAAATCTTGGATGGAAGGGCTTCTGGGAGTTCAATGACAGTGACGTAAGTATTTGTTGTGGCTTACATGCGCAGTTGCTAACATAATTATAGTACGAGTGTTCTGCTCATGTAATTGACACCTGGGTGGAGTACGTATCTGCAGGCCGTAGCAACGTTGCGCCGGCCAATCTACCATGGGAAATGCTGCGCACGCTCATTACCGAGACTTATGGAGGCAAGATTGATAACGAATCCGACTTCGCACTGCTTGCCCAGCTCGTGTCGAGCATTATGACGCCTGCTGCCTATGAAATCGGACATAAGCTCGTCGAGCCAACTTCAGGCTATGTTGTCAGCGAAGATGGAGACGATGATAGTCTTACTGTACCAAGCGGAACCGGATTGAAGGAGTATATGGCTTGGGTGAACAAGTTACCAGAGAGAGAGCCACCCACTTACTTGGGCCTACCGGCCAATGCGGAGAAATTATTATTAGTCGGGTTGGGCAGGAGTATGATTGGGAACTTGGGGAAGATTACAGAGCTGTTGGAAGAGGGCGAACAGGTCATGGGCGAGGCTGCCGAGGCTGCATAGATTTTGTAAGAGAAAGATGAAAGATGCATATCGCGTAAAAAGGATTACTTGGGGGTTTCGTAGTTTGGGAAAGTTGCTTTTAATGTCGTATCATATTCATTTTTGTATGCATCTTCGACTGTCTGATAACAAGTTGCGTAGTACATTTCAAAGCGCGAGCGTCGTTGTTTGTTATACCCACGCGAAAGCCACAATGTCCATAATGAAGCTTATCAGCCGAGATACCCACGTCCTGGCTGATCGTGCGTTCCAGTGCCTGCACTCACGATTTCAGGCTATCAGTGAGACGATGCTTTCATAGAGTTCATGTCGCATAGCTTTTCTATGTGGTCATCTTGGCTATCTAGCCATATTTAGGGTTATTTCGGAGCCATTATTCGGCTCTAATGCAATTGAAATCAGCAACGTACTATCCCTAGCAACGCCGTCCCACCTCGCCTAACGCCTTATGAAAGCATGCAGATTTACTCCTTCTTGGTGCCACAAGAGACGATCTTGACCTTGTCGGCGTGGACGGTGGCGTTCTCCATCTTGAAAGTAACATCTTTGATAAGGAAGGTCCAAACCTCGTCGCAGAAGCGGTAGGTATCGAGATGTCCCTGAACTCTTATTAGTTTCATCATTCGCGCCGAACCCAGGCATAGTCTTCTCATATACTCAAGATAAGACACAGCACTCATTCATACCTTGAATGACATTCTCGACTTCACCTTGTCCTGCAAGACCTCGGCGATACTGCGATCGAAGTGAGAGAGGATCTTCATGGCAAGCTGTGGCTCGATTCTGCGCTCGCCGATTAACTCGTCGAGAGTATCCATCAGGGTTCTGCCAACACTGCATCATATCAACCTCTACCCAACCTTACTCCCTGACCTGAGTGAATGCAAACATACCTGCTACGGCGGTAAAGCTCGTAGTAAGGAGCTGCTGCGGTGGCCATGTTGAAGAAAAGATCAAGAATTAACGCGTTACGAGAGAGGAGAGTATCAGATCGTGGCAAGGATCGAAATTCGTCGTCTGCTTAGATGTCTTTTGTTGCGGTCACAACCCACAGGGCTGTAGATGACGCTGGAGCTTCGGACCCTGGCGTCTACGTACAGTAGCCGCTAGTCGCAGCCTCGCCCCAGTCAGCCACCTTTTCCCGGATACGCCACCATTGTCTTAACGGACCGGATCAACCACATCCGCAACCACAACGTCCAAGCTTGGCTGGCTGGTTACGTGCGGCTTGCAGCTATCCACATCTCGAGCTCTATAAACACCTAGCTTTGCTTTTCTAAACTATTTCTCATATTTGCAAGCCGTTGCATGCAAAGATGAGTCTTCTATATGGCGTGTACGGCAGCACGGCCGCCTTGACTGTCATTGGGCTTTGTATGCGCTCTTATCCTGTCCGCGGAGCTGAATAGATTGCTAATGGTTGCGGATAGACTTGCTCCTCACTGGTGATGGCGAGGCATTCAACGTGAACAATACCCACCCCAACCGATCTACTAGTAGCAAATCCTAATGCGATAAACAGTTCGGACAGTTCCTTCTCGACGTCTCACCCTATGCCTGGGCCGACCTGGGAATCGGGCTCTGTATCGGTCTGTCTGTCGTGGGCGCCGCCTGGGGAATCTTCATTACAGGCTCCTCGATTCTCGGTGGTGGTGTCAAGGCACCGCGCATTCGCACCAAGAACTTGATCTCCATTATCTTCTGCGAAGTCGTCGCTATTTACGGTGTCATCATGTCCATTGTCTTCAGTGCGAAGCTGAACCAGGTCGAGGGCGATGCGATATACTCGGGCGCGAACCACTATACCGGCTTTGCGCTGTTCTGGGCGGGCTTGACAGTCGGCATGTGTAACTTGGTGTGTGGTGTGTCGGTTGGCATCAACGGATCTGGCGCAGCGTTGGCTGATGCGGCGGATCCAAGTTTGTGAGTTTACACTATGAGATGGGATGATGGCGACTTGGGAGAACTATTATGTGGCAGAATGGCTAACCATTTTGCAGGTTCGTTAAAATCCTCGTCATCGAGATTTTCAGTTCCGTTTTAGGTCTCTTTGGCCTCATAGTTGGACTTCTCGTCTCCGGCAAGGCACCAGACTTCAAGTAAACCTCGGCCACAACGCGGGGACGGCTTGGACAAATAAATATTATGACAAAGCGACCGAAATAGCAGGAAAAGGAGGCAGGCCACGAGACGTGAGGTCGACAGATGATGATAGACTAGGTGTTTGGCCCAGTGTTGATACTATACCTTTGTGGGATTGAATGGCTGGCGTTCGGATAGATTGATGTACAGTACCTGAGCGAAAACGAAATGAACCGTGGGTACATCCCGAAACTGAAGATTTGACCTCATGGAGTCTCTTTGACCCATGGTGGTGCAAGACGATGACACTTTGCTTGCGCTGCTCGTGTTATGTAGAATAATCTGAGGCGACCACGAGTCCTCCTTGACTAACACGAGAAGTCGTAGCTTGCATTATGGCGTATCTAATGCTGCACGCAACATGGAGCCCAAGCTGCCTCAAGCCTGACTGCGCCTATCTCCGAGGAGTTGGCCGAACCATGACATACCAGCGACGTTCCATCTTAACAAGCACACCTAATGCCTCATTTCCCTGCTGAAGGTGGAGTGTCGCTACCATGTACTCGTAGGCCTGCTCTTGCCTCTCCAGCCCGTCATGGATCGGCGAAATGTCTATCATGATGAGCGTTTCGTCGACATGCCAGAGAAGCCTATCCACCCCCCATTGGCCCGTAAGAAATGCCTTTCAAGAACAGCATCCTGCTAGTTTTGCTGGTCCATAGTAAAAGAAGCTGGGCACTCCTTCTCAACATAACGCCCAAGAACTCGACCTCCGACTCTGACCCACTACTGTCACAGCAAAAGAAATGCATTTTCGTGCTACCAGATTCCAACCGCATGCTCCCATATCAGGATCCGAAGATCGGCTGGTAGTTTGCCGAAATCGTGGAAGCTTGTTGCCACTGGCAACCTGAAGGTTCTGTATCTTTGGTCTCGTGGTTGTGCTCAAGTCACAACAGCAGCGATCGAAAGCATTACTTTATATTGATCGGCACCGACACCACGGTTGTTTATCATTGACCAACATAAAAGCCGGGGCAGACGAAGCATCAAGAGGCGTATGCCTCATGAAACGATGACAACAGTCACAGTCTACCTTCGTTAAGTTAACCATGTTTGACAGTGAATCAAAAGTATATCCCAGGTCGTACTGGGGCTCGAACCCAGGACTCAGGTAGTTCGATAGTTGTTCTACCGAGTGGGTAGAATCTTCTCAAAAACCCACGTGCTAACCGCTACACTATACAACCATTATCTTTTTTGCGATAAACTCGAGTCGCGTTATAACGTGCAAGTATAATAGTGCCATTGTGCGTGTTCTGGCGCCAAGTGCAACTCGTGTGTACTAATGCGGGAATACACGAGATGTGAATGATGATAATTGGCAGAATATCCGATACGCCGGTAGCCAACTATTGAACGCCAACACCAAGCAATATACCATGCCTTCCTTTTATTGCATCTGGACGTCCCCATCTTCATCCGGCGTCCCGTTCAGAATCCCATCACCATTAGTCAAACTGAGCCTCTCTCTCCGGCTCTCATTCTCATTCTGCAGCTGGGCCTCGGGGTCCGCATCTTCACTGTTTTCACCCTCCTCGGCCTGCTTTCCGTTCCCATTGCTGTGCCCGTTACCATTGCTCGCGGATGCCTCATCATTCCTCTTCTGCTCAATCACAACCTGAAAGCCCTTTCCCAGTTTCGTCTGCTTGCCTCCATTCTCCTCGCCATTCGCCGCCGACGGCTTCCCCATCTTCGTCTTCGCCTCCTTGAAAGTAACTGTCTTTGGCACAACATCAGAAAGAAACTCTAATTGGTCGTTGCGGGCGACGGCAGCAGCGAGATCTTTGTAAGCGATGTTCTTGCGCGGCTTGCGCTCGGAGCGGACAACAGTGTGGGCGGATGTGGCGAGATGCTGAATAAAAAGCTCGGTGGCGTGGGTGATGAGGAATGCACCTGGATTGGAACATTGATTAATGTCGCTGTCGAGTCCGATGAGACGCTTGACGCGGGAGAGTGGGAGTCGAGTTGACCGAGGGGCTTCGCTGGAAGCCACTGCGGCCGTTGTCTCTTTTGGTGGCATCTTATTGAGGAAATGTCAGGTACTTGTTGTTTTAGGAGTTGCCGACTAGGAAATGCGTAAGTAGTGTTCGAGAAGGAGGTTCGGACCACGTGACTTGAGGACAAACTCACTGTGCAGTTGCCTTTGGCACACAATGTTCTACAGATATAAGTCACCAATAGTTGGAATCGGATAGTCGGCTTTGGCTTTGTTAGTTAATTGACGTCTTCGTACTGTAGAAAAATATGTTACTGGCGGTTGATTGATGTATACGATGCTCCGGTGCGAAGATATCAGCTCTAATCGTTTTGATACCTTAGTGAACCTTTGAATCGTTCAAATATAATAAGTAGGGGAGGTTGGAAGACTAATGGTTTGACGCGCCTTGGGTGGTTGACGCGCTGGAAACCACTTCAATTGAGCCGCTAGCGGCCGCATTGACCCCGATGACATTGGTACCAGAACTCCAAGGTTATTGAAGGATGATACCTGATACCTTTTAATACCACACATGTCGCAAAACCATATGGAGATACAGCCTATATAAGAGCGCATACAGTCATGACTGCGTCAGCTGCTAATTTATCGGCGACGATGGGTTCACATACCAGAGACGGACCAAGCCATTTGCGACGTTTGTCCACAGCTCTATCGTTCTTAGAACAAGGCGAGGCTGAGCTCGCGCCAGCGGGAGCTCAAAACCAAATCGATGAAGAAATAGAAGAAATTAAGAGATATGAAGTGAGCCGCGCAATTTTTGGAAGCTTGGTAATTAGCTAACGATGCGTAGGACTTTACGACTATAGGTAACTTATCAGCTCCAATCTGCTTACTAGTTTGCTATGCGACGACAAAGAAGCAGCACTAATCATCCGCAGACTGGGTGCAGGACGCCTCACGAGAACAGCAACGACGCGAACAACGACGACGAGAAAATGCCCGCTTCTTCAGCCGTGGCGGCAAAGCTGGTTTCCGCTACAAGCTCTGGCAAGCATACGATGCGGGTCAAGGCTGGATAGTTGTTACCTTGATAGGTGCTGCGATCGGCATGAACGCGGCGCTCCTCAACATCATCACAGAGTGGCTATCAGACATAAAACTCGGACATTGCACGACGGCTTTCTATCTGAATGAGTCCTTCTGCTGTTGGGGAGAGGGGAATGGATGTGAGGCGTGGGTGAGATGGACACCGTTGAGCCCACTCAACTACATAATATATATCATGATTGCGACGCTATTCGCATTTACGGCAGCGACACTTGTCAAGTCTTTTGCGCCATATGCTGCAGGTTCCGGCATATCAGAGATTAAGTGTATCATTGCCGGATTTGTGATGAAAGGATTCCTCGGGTCGTGGACATTACTCATAAAATCGGTTGCTCTGCCGTTAGCCATTGCATCTGGTTTATCAGTAGGAAAGGAAGGACCAAGTGTGCATTACGCCGTCTGCACAGGAAATGTCATATCTCGGCTCTTCGAGAAGTACCGCCGAAATGCATCTAAGACAAGAGAAATCCTTAGTGCCTGCGCAGCAGCAGGTGTGGGCGTCGCCTTTGGCAGTCCCATTGGTGGTGTACTCTTCTCGCTCGAGGAGATGTCATCACACTTCCCATTAAAGACAATGTGGAGGAGTTATTTTTGCGCCCTTGTAGCCACTGCAGTCCTCGCCGCTATGAACCCCTTTCGCACTGGGCAACTCGTCATGTTCCAGGTCAAATACGACCGCTCATGGCATTTCTTCGAGGTATTATTCTACATCATCATCGGAATATTTGGAGGACTCTATGGCGCCTTTGTCATCAAATGGAACTTGCGTGTGCAAGGGTTCCGTAAGAAGTATCTCAAGAACTATGCCGTTCTCGAAGCAACACTGCTGGCATTCGGCACGGCGATAATATGCTTCCCCAGCATATTCCTCAGCATCGAGATGACAGAGAGTATGCAGATCCTGTTCAAAGAATGTGAAGGAGGAGAGGACTATCACGGTCTATGTGAGAAAGAACATCGCTGGAGCATGGTCTTCAACCTCCTGATCGCAACTGTTGCACGCACATTCCTCGTTATTATCTCATATGGTTGTAAGGTCCCAGCCGGTATCTTCGTGCCATCCATGGCCATTGGTGCGGCATTCGGTCGCACGGTAGGCATCCTTGTCCAGGCACTGCACGAAGCGTTTCCTACGTCGGCCTTCTTCTCTGTATGCGAACCGGATTTGCCGTGTATCACTCCAGGCACATACGCATTCCTTGGCGCGGCAGCGGCGCTGAGTGGCATTATGCATATTACTGTCACAGTCGTGGTCATTATGTTTGAGCTTACTGGCGCATTGACGTATATCCTACCGACTATGATCGTGGTTGGTGTCACCAAAGCGGTTGGTGAACTCTTTGCTAAAGGTGGTATCGCTGACCGTATGATCTGGTTCAATGGCTTTCCATTCTTGGACGCAAAGGAAGAGCATAACTTCGGCGTTCCAGTATCGCAAGTCATGACATCTGAGCCTGTGGCTATCGTGGCGAGTGGTGTGACTATGGCTGAACTTGAGGAGTTACTTGGTATGGACAAGTTCCAAGGCTTTCCGATCATCGAGGATAGGCAGAAGAAGACTCTTGTGGGATACGTTGGGAGGACTGAGCTGAGGTATGCAGTCGACAGAGTGAAGCACGAGAGGCAGACGGATACAGCGAGGTGTTACTTTACTCCGCCGAATGCTAGTGCAAACGCGGTTTTCAACTACATAGATCCAAGGCCAAGTTCATCGGTCGACTTTAGTCGGTTCATCGACCCGACGCCAGCTAGTGTGCACCCACGTCTACCACTGGAGACTGTCATGGATATGTTCCGCAAGATCGGTCCACGTGTTATCTTGATAGAATACAGGGGACGACTTGTCGGTCTGGTAACTGTCAAGGACTGCCTGAAGTACCAGTTCAAGGTTGAGGCACAGGAAAACCCGAGGGATGAGATAAGGGGAATGGACGAGATGAGGGAGGATAAGCTGTGGGACTTGTTCCAGAGAGGAGCGTCGTGGGTGAGTGGAAAGGTCGAGAGTGTTAGCCGTGGTCGTATACGACTTAGTGGCGAGGCACAGAGACCGAGCGCGAGACCGAGGAGTCAGGTCATGTTGGATGGGACTGAGGATGCTCCGGAGGATGGTGTAGAGCTGAATAGGATATAGCATACCATGAAGTCAGATATACGGAATTAACCAATGAAGACAAGAGCATACCTCGGTAGCCGACCTGGCATAGTAGTGAGAGGAATTTGCGGCTAGTACAAAACTTCCATCTCTCATCCTCTCATGCACATGTGAATCACTGACGAGGTCAATCCCGTCGTATGTGACCACTCCCGGAGGAACGCTGTAAGCAATTGGAAACAGGTATTACATTGAAGGTAATATAACCTTGTACCCTGCCAACGATGGCATCGTCAGATGACAACTCTTAAATAAGACGCTCTGTAACGCCGTAAAATACATAAGCACATCCTAATGGTATACACCAAGTAGGGAACAGATATGTCCGAACCAGGCAACCGTGTCTCCAACGCCAGCAAGTTGATAAATCTCAGAGATTCTCGTAATCAGAGGAGAACAAGTGTCGCGCGAAACAAGACGGAGGCCGAATATTTAGTTGTCATCGCCCAAGAAGACGACTGGGCCCTTGCGCTTTGCTGGAGTTGGGCGGGCAAGGGTGTAGCCGAGGCCAAATCCGTAGATCGGGCGACCCATGCGCTTGAGGGCAAAAATCACCTGGTGGTGTCAGCCGGGGATGCATATGTATAATGTGAGCTCGTGTGGACGTACGTCGTCGACGGTGATAGTCTTCCTGGCAGTCAGAGAGTTCTCGCAGAAGATCACACAGTCGTCGAGGATCTGCACATGATATTAGTATGTGGATATAAGAGTCAGGATTCGACAACATATCTCAGTTAGATGAGCCTTCAAGGCACCGCGAACGTCGTCGTAAATCGTGGCAGAGATACGCTTGACACCACCGCGCCGGGCGAGGCGGCTAGGTTGACGTTAGTGGAATCTCAAGTATACAATTTTATTGCGAAAAAAGACCAAGAAAAGCGTCGGGCGAAGCGGTTCGTAAACGCCAATCCAGAAGACATCCGAACATTTTCATGCTGGTCGATGAGGTCACATTGATGCACCTGCATCACGGCCTCGTAGCTGCATGCGCTACACCAAAGATCGTGCATTAAGAACCCCCTTCGTGCCTTGTGTGTAGAGCATCACCAAGAGGCGAGTGACATTTATTATGTTGGACGAGCCGATACACAGCTATGATGCCAATGTCCGGCAGCAGGAGACCGACGAACAGCAAAACAAACGACGGGAAAGGCAACAACGGGTTAAGTAGGGACAGACCGGCATGAACACTTGATCATGCTCTTGCAGAAGCAGAGTGTCAACGGTGTGCCCGGACTCGAGTACAATCAAATGACAATGTACGCGTAACTAGATATAGGACTGAAGACCTAAACCAAAATAATAATTGCTTACCGGATGTCACCCTTGGTGATACCACGGATAGTATCCTTTGGGATCTTGCTGTAGATGATATTAGCATGTAAACTTTATAGAAGATCGCGAACATCAATCGCAATAGTATCACTTACCGGTGGCGTCTCATGGCCTGGCCACGAGTAGTACCATCGGTGCGCTTAGCGACGCCCTTTCCGCCGACGCTGGTGCGTTCGCCGTGGGCATGGTCAGATCCAATCTTGCCCTTGCCTGGCATCTTGAGTCGAGTTGGGTGGGTTCTGGGTGAGAGTGTTGGATATTATGTTGAGAACAAGACACTTCCGCCTTGTTTATGGATGGATGGTTCGTAAAGTCGTTGTTGTATAGGTAGCAATGAGTGACGAAAGATTATTGGGTGGGAGGAGGACTGGAACAAAGCTACGCGTTAGAGCTACAGCTCTTGTTCGGGCCCGCTAGCGCGGGCCGCTGGTGGCTCGCAACCACGTATTCCCTTGTTAAAACGGGGGGGGGCTGGTTAGGACTTGTGTTTCAGATAAGAACTGATAAGGGCTTTTGGTTTCCCTTGGCAAGCTTGGACCTTCAAAAAGGGCTCTCAACTCCCTGTCCTTTAACCAGGCTTAAGCACCAACACAGTTGAAGAGGAAATGAGCTAGTACAACCACAACACGGTGGTGGGCTCCACCCTTACATATGTGTTTCACCATGATCATTTGTCATGGTGGAGTCTAAGATTGGAATGCAATATGCAGTTAATAAATAAAACAAGGCAAATTTGTTGTTTCCGGGCATTAACAGCCTATGAGTACTCTGGTTGTTTAGATCAATACTCGGTGTCCCATAAACGAAAGTGGCCGTGGTCGCACTATGCGGTCAAGGATGCATCTGGCTTAGTCTTGTTTCACAACATTTAAACAAATTCAATTTCGCTCCAAATGGGGTTTATTAAATAATGCAGCTGACAGAGTAATGGCTTGGCTTGCATAATTTGCCAGCAGTTTTGCACTTTGGTGCTCATTTCACCAAATTAATTTCATGTCGTTAAGACTCCGTGTCAAACACGGTGAGATCTACTGCATCTCAAATACACCAATCATTAAGAATTAACCAGTGATGATCTCTTGCATAAAAGGTGCAGAAAACAAAGCCAAAAACAGCCATATTGGTAATTATTTAAGTGGGTGCTTTAAAAGGCCGATAAAGTTTTCATGCAAATTTCTTTTGTAAAAGTTCCAAGGAAGGCCGTCACAGGTTAGGCAAGTAGAGGTGGGCATTTGTAATACCATTATTATATTAATAACTAGGGACAAGACAAGGAAACCCTCCTGCCTATCTGTAACGCCACATCCTACAATACATAAGGGTTTTGCGATAAGGAATGGATAGAACGTGTCATATCGACATTTCGTTTCACTTTAGCAGCTCTTAAACTCGGACTGTCACAACTTGTGCAAATCTTGTTTTAGCAATCCGGGAATCAGTTTTCAACACAACACCTCCAATGCAGCTATCACAGTTATACCAGACGCTCACTATTACACAGTTCATGTCACGGATGAGCTCGGGAGGAAGCGCAGGCCCGGCAGGCGGTGGGCTCTGAGCGGCCGCAAATCAAGGCCAACACGCCCCCGAGTCACGGGCAACGAGGGGGCCAATAGGACGGCGCTGAATGCGGGGTAAGGACTACGGGCTTGTTGGGTGCCAGGCAT
>RCNJ01000073.1_pt1 | contig 123987 bp, 121 predicted proteins | sample 2041171 | NCBI WGS metagenome assembly RCNJ01 (sample SAMN09708213, study PRJNA481090) | feces metagenome | biome: feces | host: Pygoscelis adeliae | place: Antarctica: Rookery Lake | collected 2010-03-01 | reverse complement strand
GCGAGCTATAAGAGCTCGCTCCCCTCCCACTAGATAGCCTTCCTTTAGACAGACATTCAGACACAGTTCAATATTACTTCATTGATACTACCTTTTCGACTTCCTTTGCTGAACCTCAGAAGACCTTCGTCTTGTCACAACCTTCTCCAACACAAGCTTACAACCTTGACGCAGCTACCGCCGCCTCTCCTGTCAACAAGCTTCACCCATCAAGAACTTCTTCCATCCTTTCTTTACCTCAAAACCCCTTACGTATTGTGGGACGTTGTGTTACAGTATGTGCTCAAAAACAGCTATACAATGCTCCATGGAAAGAACAGTGTGGCCCATAAGCTTTTTGTACTGTCTAAGTTTAAAACGCAAGCATCCTCCAGGCCATCACTGGTAGTGACCTTCCGTAAAGGCTACGCTTACGCAACATAAGGGGTTTGAGGTAAAGATATATGGACAGTGGTCTGGTTCAGTGTTTGTACGTAACGTAGGTATAGATATATACACTAACTAATTGCTACCAGCCTACTACTTTTGAAGGCGCTAATATGACGGACGCGCAATTGCATTGCTTACGTTGCCCTATGCGCATCAGCTGCAAGGGACCTACGTGACCTTCCCTCTGTTGCGCCTTATGTTGCGCCTTACAATTATCTCCCCTCTAGCTTGGTCGTCCTCAACCAGAGTTGGCTGGGCTTTAGTATGTTCTTGAAGGTTTCTTCGGACAGCTTCTCTCCATCCGAGGAATGTTTGCTTCACGATGCCGGCGCATGGGAAATCGGGCTGGAATGCTTCTCCTGCACGCCAGCGTCGAGTCGCAAGGAAGTACAGTAGGTCTGGACTCAGTGAGACAAACAGCTTACTCTCTAGGCGTGGCTCGCAAGACGCGCCGTCGACGCCACATAGCTTAGCCGCCTGCAGGACAAGTCCCGGACACAGTGGCCAAGAGCCACGGTGACCGCAGGCCGTGATTGGCATGAGAGGAAATGAAGGGCTTTGAGAACAGAGCGCACAACATTGCATCGACAGAGCTGCAACCAGTGTGCTCGCAGTTCGCCCCTGTTCCCACGGACCAGATGGAGATGATGATGGAGCTCTCGAAATGCGACCGTCACATCGCGGAAGTTGATTTGTGTCACTGCAGTTGCCAATTTACTCGTGCCGCCAATTTCGAGGCGGAAGGACTAGGCGCTTCGACAGCAACGCGCTGTTGTCGCCACTCACCAAGCGCTATTACAACGACGGCAGTCAACCACTCGAGGCCTGGAATCACAATCAATTTGCAGCACAGACGCAGCAAAATTTGTGCGACGAAAATACTGTATTTGCCATTCCCACATTTGGGTCTTCTTTTTCCGCTATAAGCTCTCAATTTCTGGGCTTGAGCCTGGTATTGGGCCTGATATTGAGCCTGATATTGAGCCTGATATCGATCCTGACATAGACCCTGGACATCAATAATCGACCCTGATATCGACCCTGGACATCAATAATGCGCGCGTTGAACCACGACCAGCGGTTGTGCTTGGTGCATCTTGGACTCGACTCAGGGGAAATGGGTTGACGTTAGCATAACTAACCAATTAAACCCAAGGCGTCGTGTTCCTGCGTTAGTGCCGTCTTGCTGCCAGGGTTCGCAGGGATCTGGCACGCCAATGACAGCTCTGGTTGGACGCTGAAATCTCAATCCTGGTACCATCCTTGCAGCACATGAAGCCCGGCCGTTGTCCCATGAAAACTCGAAACAACGGCGCGTGGATTGTCCATGGCGGACGCAGAATAGATGAACACGAGACACGGCGTTGTAGATCTTGTTTTTCAGTGGGTGGGCTGTGGAGTTAGTGAGGTCACGACGCTGGAAACGAGGGTGTTTGGAATTGATCGTTGTGGAAGGAGGACTGGAGAGCAGACAGCCGACCGACAGCTTTTTATTGGTTCTCAGTTTGGTGCGAGTGTGTGACAAAGAACAGGTTGGGTATGCAACTCGCCGACGTTTCCAGGCTGAATTATTTCAATGCAAGTGAGAAGCATTGTCTTTGATTTCCGTTTCCGTTTCCGTTTCCGTTTCCGTTTCCGTTTCCGTTTCCGTTTCCGTTTCCGTTTCCGTTTCCGTTTCCCTTTCCCTTTCCCTTTCCCTTTCCCTTTCCCCTTCCCTTCTCCATCGCTGTCTATCAGATTTGGTAAAGCGATGTCAACCAAGCGGTGGCCATCCACACAGCGTGTCAAAGCTTCTAGCGGGAAAATGAAGCTTCGTCCTGTCACTTTGGATTGGTCCCTTGTGTTCCTTATGGAGTTAGAGCTCTCATCCAAGCGCTCTGGCGGCAAAAATGGCTGAAGTGGGAGGGGGAACTAGGGGTCGGATGATGAGAGAAACATTGGGGAGCCAGATGAGGACGAGCGAGGTGCATGAGCAGCAACAGTTGTTGACTTGCCTCTTTAGGGTATTGAGCACAATCAGAGTGCCTCCAACTGGCCAATAGGACATCCTACGTGGCGCAGACGCCCATCAAATCACCACTTTGAGTTGGTCCGTGGTCCAACATTGCCCGTTTGTAGCTTGGGCACCCCGACACGTCTCCTTTCTCCACCCATGTCTATTCTGGCTCACCTCCACCAATCCCCACCGCCTCCACTCATCATCCAATCCGCTTCAATCTCATTTCCCACGCACGACGCTCCCATATATCCATCGTCTCAGCCGCTCTTTCGTCCTTTCCTTTTCCCTCTTCACCCACGTTCAATCACCGTATCTTCATACACAACTTTTGACTTCGGTCGTCCATTCTTTACAGAATCAGCTCTCGCCCTTGATCGTGCTTCTTATTCGTTTTATACCCAACAACACCGTTTTTGGAAACCCATAAATCAATCAAAATGCAGTACTCACTTGCTACCCTCGCCGTTTTGGCCACCGGTGCCATGGCTGGCTCCACCCTCTACATCACCGAGGAGGTCACCATCACTTCTTGCGGCCCAACTGTCACCGTAAGTCGCAAAAAATGAGTCTACGCCTTATTGAGCGGCAACTAATCTCTCCCAGGACTGTCCAGCCCAGTCCACCGTCGTCTCCATCACCTCCTACCCAGTCGTCACCGAGACTGCCTCCCCAGAGCAGCCATGCAACGGCGAGAACTGCCCAGAGCCGCCAGCCGGCGAGACCGAGACTCTCTACGAGACCATTGTTAACACTATTACGTCCTGTGCTCCAACCGTCACCGACTGCCCATACGGCTCTTTGACCTCCACCATCATCCCAGTTGTCCCAACCCACGTTGCTCCAGCCCCAGAGTACCCAACTTACGACAACGGCACCGCCCCAGTTCCAGAGGCTCCAACCACCCTCGTTGAGCTGCCACAGCCAACTCCAGATGTTGTCACCATTACCATCCATGAGTGTACAGCAGAGACACCAGCTCCATCCCTCCCAGCTCAGCCAGAGCAGCCATGCAACGGCGAGCACTGCCCACCAACTGAGGAGCAGCCAGAGGTTCCAGTCAACCCGGCTCCATCTGGAGCCCCATCCCCAAGTGGCCCAGCACCAGGCGCCCCTTACCCATCTGGAGCCCCATCCCCAAGTAGCCCAGCACCAAGCGTCCCTTACCCATCTGGCACCGGCGTCGTTCCAGTTCCACACCCAACTGGAGGTGTCCCAGTCTACCCAACTGGCACTGTTCCACAGCCACCATCCTTCACTGGCGCCGCCTCTGGTCTTAAGGCCTCCGGCGTTCTCGCGTTCGCCGGTGTCCTCGCTGCCATCTTTGTTTAAATCTGTCCTTGATTTGAACAAGGTGGTTCGCTTCTGAGTTCTTGCTAAGCTGGTGCCCGATTATTCTGCACGAAGTCGGGTGACGGCAAGGTGGGGGCTATGACCTTTCTACTTTACTGGACGGAAAATAGATAGTTGACTTTCGCTGTGTAAATAGGCCTTCTGTGGACAGATAATCGGTAATAGTTAAGTTTCGGGAACGATTTATAGAATGTGGTGTTTGAACATGGGTCGTGACTGGATCCGTTAGAAAGTCCGCCTTAGACAATTTATCTTGTTCGAGCTTTACTCTGAGTATTGTTGGGTGCATTGCTATCATGATCTCAGCGCCCCAAATCTGCATATTCTTACCTTGTCAAGCTCCGGATTGTACCCGTCTCGGTAGCCTATTTGTCAGCAGAATTGAACTCTGAGTGCTCCCTCGTTGTGGACGTCACAAGAAGTTTCCCCTCAACAGGCGTCTTTAACTTGGTTGTGTGCTAATCGGGTTTTCTTAGGCTCGTTTTGTGGTTGCCGCTGCTAACCGGTCTTTATATTGAGGCTCGTCTGTTGGAGAGGCAAGCAGCGAGGTCGTTCCTTCCTCAAAAGGGAAATTGGCTTGGTCGGCGACAGGTCCGCAACCTTAACTTCACGACGATCTTACGCAGTACAAGTAGATATTGTCATCCGTTATAATTGAACGCCTAAACTGGTTGACTGGAACGCCGACTGAGGGTGCTACTCCGGGCGTGTAGAGGAGCTTCTCGACCTTCGCCCGAATTCACCTCATTTCTTCGCCGCCTACTCCCCATCTCACAACTCCTTACCACAATATTATATCAACAACTCCGCTCTGCCGGCCATCTTGACTCTCGGCAGACCTATCTCATAGTAACCTCGTCTGTTGTCGCCACCGGTACTTCACCTCACACAACGACTTGTAAGTTGTCCCTCAAATATCTCACCTCGACCTCACTTCACCCTCTGCAAAGCAAGTCTCGAGCCCACATTTTCAGTTACAAGCCACACTGGCGCCGTATAGAATTAACGAGCACATCTGACAGATATTAGCAAATACCGTAACAACCTCACTGGTCCACCTTCAGCTCATCGAGGCGTCACCATGGCTGCTTTACTTGAAGAGGATCGCGCCATGTGGCCCACCGAGAAACAGGACCTTAGACGCAGGGCTGAAGTCAACTTTGCCTATGTGAACAGCAAGCTTGAGCACAAAATTCCAGAACTGGTTCTCGAAGGCATCATTATGGCTAGACAGAGCACAGTGGTTTGTATGTGGACGGAGGATCCTGAACAGATGGCCTCGCCGGACGGCAAGAGATGGCAGGATTGGAGGGATAACAAGCGACCAAGCATCTTGACACCCGTGGAGGAGGGTGGTTATTGCGACTTTGCCGAGTTTGCTTACCGTCTCCTCGAGAACGAATGGGATGGAGAGGTGATCCGCCAACGGGAAGAGCCGATATTAGAGATGATCCATGGTGTGAGGGCTTATTCAGATGAGCAGTTGTTGCGTTTCAACGAAGAGGTAGTTGGGCCTGCTTTCCTGTTGAGAAACTGGGTAGATGCTGACTTATACAAGTTCTGGAGAACGGGATTTTATGACTGCTTGCATGACGGGCTATCCGGATTCGAAAATACAGTCAGGTTGGAAAGACATGAAATCAAACGTGCCCTTGATTACCTCAAAGCCATGCATGTTGACATGGAGGATGACTTCGTCTGGTCCGGTACTACACCTCCTCTGCCTCCCTTGGTATTTCAAAGCTAACCGCGTAACAGAGAAGCAACGTCTCGAGCTCTTGCGCAGACGCTAACTCTCAACGTCGAGCATTTAATATCCGCCCAGCCGGACTCAGTGGACCTGTGGCGCATGGGCTCCGCGCGGCAGGCTCGTGCGCCTACATCGTGTATCTGGTGCTGGGTAGCTTGAATTGCGCGTAGGAAGGTGGAGGACTCGAGGCGCGCTTGATAGATGGCGTGGATCGTTAGGGCTGTGCGCGAGTCGCTTGCGCGTAGCGTGGCAGCGCGGGCAATATGTGCGCAGGATTTATAGGCACTAGAAATATATTTAGTGGAGAATACAAGTCATTGGACCGCGCGGGTTGTTACTGTGCATTGGATGATCTGGTGTTTGCTCGACGTATTCATAACAAAACCCCTGTTTCATAGGAACCATACGCAGAAGATTACACATCTTGACTTGACTTGCAACTATTGCATATTGTGGCCAATCTTTGGATGCTCGTGAAGACCTATATGTGATATCTATAGACGAATCAGTTTGCGTAACTTCCATCCTCGCATTCACCAAACATAAAATCATCTACAAACCCACCCACTCACTCAACAGCGTCAACCCAGCCTCAACGGGGTACCAAAATTTCATCACCGTCGTCCGCCGATTCCCATTCTTCTTGCTCGTGTCCAAATCCCCCCTCAAATACACAGCCTTTCCAGCCAACCACACAGCCGCAGGCCCAGCAGTGGTTTTCGGATACATCAATCCTCTGATAAACGGGACCGTCAACAATGACGGCATGTTTTCGAGGTAGTCCATGTGGGCGCGTTGCGCGCAGTTGGATTTGTGCTCCTCGACTGAGAGGCCTTGGGTGGGCGAGGGGTAGATGGTGTGAGATGTCGGTGGCGGAATCTTTGGAAGAGGAAGCTGTGGCGGCGATCAGGGATGGTGCAGGGATGGACATAAATAACTGTGGATTTTGGCGGCTATGCAGGCGTTGCGGACGGCCACTACATGGGGCTGTGTTTAGGAGAAGGGTGCCGGTAGCGGCGGGGAAGACGAAGCCTGGTTTATTAGAAAAGTGGGCGGAGGAGCAAGTGACTTGACGTACCCATATTCTTTTGATATGGTGAGAGTTATAAGAATCCTGGTGGTGGTGTTATAACTTCTGAAGTTGACCTGAGATGGGGGAAGACGAGGCGAAAGGTACTGGAGGGTGATGATGTGATGAGAAGAGAAACGGAATTGTTAGGTTATATACTCGACGATTCCCTTCGCATACGGTCCTCAGATGAACCCACGTCAACATTGCTGCTGCCCCTCTGAATTTTTGCAGGGTGTTGTTGCGTTGTTCCCCTGGTTATCAGATACCTTGGTCGGGACAATTCCTCCCCAAAAATGGATTTGTATGGCGTCAACGGAGCGAGAGTAAATGCCGAGATTGTGCTTCAGAAACAAAAATCTTTCACTGTAATTCTACGATCTTTATCGCAAATGTGGCTCTATCTTTTAAACGAAGGGCTCTTAAGACAGCGTTGAGAGTGCCTGGAGCCGATAATGGGGACAAACTGGTTGTCCATAGTCAATTTCTCCGCCAAGTGCAACAGGGCTTTGGACTTCATTGGATGAGTCTGAAAATGGTGACAGAAGTATGGCAGAATTCCATGTTATCGCCTTTAAACGTGAGCTTTCCGCGTCTGTTTGTGCATCATCTCGGCGTCAAAAGCGGACGAGTTTAGGGTGAATCCTGGCTTCTCGCTTACGACCGCCCGTTTGACAGGTGGAGTAACCTTGCAAGCTTGGAGCTACCCATGGTTGCCAAGATATCAATATCTCAGCCTCGTCCCCCGTTCCAGATAACACCACAACCTCATCACAACCATAGACGCGCATATCTCACAATATTGTACAGCCTCTTAAGATGTCGTTGTCGCCACAGAGCTCCCGCTCGCCAGAGCCAGAAGACTCATCACCTCTGCACATTGAAATATACTATCGCGCAAGCAGATACCCGACGTAAGTCTCTCAGCCTTGCCCCTCCCCTCATGCTGCACCTGGCTCAGTTACTTCCTGTGAATGTACTTTACTCGCCGGGCTTCTGACTGTCGAACGGATGCATGAGAGTTATACTAACAAACCACAGACTAGACACCATCCCACCACAAACACCATCCGTCACTGTCTCCATCCCACCTCACACAACCCTCCACAACCTCGCCCTCCTCCTCGTCCCTCAACTTCCATCTTCCATCCTCGCCCCTCCCACAAAAGACCCACACCCTTCAGACATCATCAACGCCCGCTTAGCATTCTGCCTTGTCTACGCCTCTCCCTCCGCACCATCACCGAGTTCACGAGGTGCACCACCTTCGGGAGGGCAACCCAGGGCGGAATACAAGACCAAATCCCTCGACACCATAACAATCGGCGACACACTGGAAGAAATTAAAGCAGGGAGAGAGAGGTTAGATGACATAGGCTTCGTGACGGGGGATTTGTTGTTTGTTGCTTGTTTGAAAGAGGGTGAGGGGATCCCACCACTGCCGAGGGTCGAGGCGCCGGTATACCAAGACGTGAGGGAAGGGAGTGGTGGAGGTGGGAGAGGAAGGAAAGGCGGCGGTGGGAGGGATAGAGGAGATAGGGCGAGTGTGGATTTGAGTCTAGGTTGGAGGAGAGGGGAGGAACCGCCGAGTAGTTACGGAGATGGTGGGTATGAGAGAGGTGGGAGAGGGAGGGGTGGTGGGATTGGATGGGCGAGAGGCGGCAGGGAAGGGAGGGAAAGGTGGTAGCTGTGCAATAATATACCCCTGAAGCGTTCGTGATACGGTTCGAGTCGTTGAAAGTATGACTCCTTTTTAAATGCCTCCAGCTTGTCTTTTGGAATTCTTAAAGGTAGATATGCCTCCCGCCGTCACCTGACTTCGTGCAGAACAATTAGGCACCAGCTTAGGAAGAACCCAGAAGCAAACCACTTTGCTCAAATCAAAGACAGATTTTAGCAATGATGGCAGCGAGAACATTGGCAAAGGCCAGATCGCCGGAGGCCTTAAGACCAGGGGCGGCGCCAGTGAAGGATGGTGGCTATGGAACAGTGCCAGTTGGGTAGACTGGGGCGCCTCCAGTTGGGTGTGGAACTGGAACGACGCCGGTGGCAGATGGGCAAGGGCGTTTGGTGCTGGACCACTTGGGTATGGAACTCCAGATGGAGCCGGGTGGACTGTAGCCTCTGGCTTCTCCTCAGTTGGTGGGCAGTGCTCGCCGTTGCAGCTATGGCTGCGCTGGGTGGTATGGATCTGGAACGGATGGGGTCTCCGAGGGACAAACGTGAATGGTGGTGGTCACAACATCTGGGGTTGGCTTTGGCTGCCCAACAAGGGTGGCTGGGTGCTCTGGCTTAGGTGACTCTAGAACTGGGACAGTGCCGTTGTTGCAAATTGGGTGCACTGGGGCTGGAGCAGCTTGGGTTGGAACGGCTGGGTAGTGTTCGCCATTGCAGAGCTCTGAGGTCTCTGGAGAGGCGATCTCGGTGATGACTGGGTAGGAGGGAGGCCATAGAGACGACCGTGGACTTGGCTGGGGCCTCTGAATCTGACTAGTTTCCATGTTGACTTTTCAAAACATAGTTCTGATGGCTGAAAGCCACCTATCAAACTCTTCTGACATATCCATGAGCTTTTGAAGTCCTCGAACCTGGTCTCACCTCGCCTGGTTGACTAGAAGTCTAATGAGCTGTGAGGACATGGGAGCGAGTGTGTTTGACATGCTGGCGAACATGTCAAGTTTCGTGAGCATGACGGAGCGAAAACCCAACTCGTACTTGAAAAAGGAAGCTCAGGATATGGTTTGACGACTTCGATCCAGTTTTACTGTAACTTCTCAGTCGAAAACGAGTGGGTCAATGTTGCATCGCTTTGAAGAATAGTTAAGGTACTCTGTGCAAGGCAATTCTTTGAGTTGGCCCCGGGCTTAGTACTCCGCGCCACGCACATCCGGACATGCATGATTTCTCTCTGCGTAACCAACCAGTTGAAGTTTCCCGCTTCACAATACTACCATCGTCGAACCAATACTCAGCCAAAGTGCCCGGGACACCAAAATCTGAGTGGACCGGCCTACCTTTCCCGCCTCAATCAGTCAGTTTTGACACACTGGGTGGACTTTCACATCAAAACGGAGGCTAACGAGGACTGCGTGATCTGGCCAGCAGTGGCTAAGCGCCACCGGGTAGAAGACGAAGGCATGACTTGGACAAATCGCGAAAAGAAACACCTCTTAATTGGCCGCCTCATTATAGGAGTGAACATTCCTGACAGCCAAGGGGTTTTCACTCGAGAAGCATGGGATGATATCTCGGCGGCATTTCATGAGGTTTCCACCCTGACACAGACGGCCGAAGAATGCAACGGTGTGTTTGTGCAGCCAAAAATGTAGTACGTTGCGAAGTTCGAGAAGGAATTGGCGAAGGCTCAGTTTAAGCTTTGGTGTGATGATTTGGAATGGAAACAGGATTTCGAGGTAAAGGTAAGAGCGATTTATTATGATGCAAGGCTAACGTAGCTAGGGTATTCGGGATGCATGGAAGCTGATATCTGCATTCGGCAAGAAGCGCTTTTCATCTACCAACTTCCCGGTGACAGTACTTATGGATGATTACAAAACAAGTGGTTACAAGCGCGAAGTAATCGACGAGGCTGAATGGTTCAGCTGCGAGTATTTGTCTATCTGGAGAGGGATTTAAGCCGTTTGCCGGCAAGAGTTGGATGAGTGGAAGCAAAAGCGGAAAAAGTTGGAACAATTGAAAGCGGAGGAAAAAAAAAGACGAAACAAGAACGAAGAAAAGCATCAGAATGGAAGCGCGGAGAACTTGCTTTGGCTGCACTCGGGCCAATACCGAAGACATCGAACACAGCTCGCAGAGGGAATCACGCTACCGTGTCGACTTTGGAGCCAACGCAGCCATCGAAGACGACAAGCGAAGAAGGAACACCGAGCACACCAAAACCAGCACCGAAGACGGCCGAGGCGGTGGACTGGTAAAGCACTACTCAACTTCAATTCTTGGCCAGACTTGCTACACACCTGCTACACCTCAGAAACACCACCCGCACAATCCTCCAAACTACGACATCACACCACCAACGGCATTTCAGTCAGCTCACGCAATCACCACGAAAGTATGAATGAGATAGACGAATCAAATACTTTGCTCAACTTATCGTTTTTCTATGCTATACTACCTAAGTGGCAAATGTGACAAGCTAATAATGTGATGAACTCGTGAGGGATGACCTACCTTCCACACCTACCTGTGCCATCTGTCGACTGGTGCAAACGATGTGATTCTGTGCGGTATGTGTTGTATGGTGAAGTAAAAGGACACAATGCCACTTGACGTGGTAACTTGTCTTCGAAATTCAGCAAACATTTGTGTTTGCGTTCGCGGATAGACGATCCGATTGTCAACCCGCAAACGACGAAAGATGACTTGCCATTTCCGCAAACTGGCCTGTGCACGGTCATATTAGCCTAACTCACAAAAATGCAGAGGTTACCTTTTAGCGATACTTCGACAGGCCGCGGCTCTCGTAGCTGGAGATTTGAGCGGGAAGGCGAGACCGAGCGATAGCTCAGTGTTTTACAAAAGGGTCGAGAGAGACGAAAATGGCTTGGCAGTGTTGATTAGCTGCGATGGAGCGGTACGTATATTCAGGTGTCAGATCAGGCGATGTCAGGCGATTCATTGGTGATCACGTTGAAAGGTTGATCTTCGATTAAAGCTCAGGCGACTAATTATCGAGACGAAAGAACGACGTCGAGTAAAGCTTCAGGTAGATAGCCGATTATGACTGACAAAGCCGAAGCCGAATTGCTGACTAGTGGTACAAATAGAGTTGCCTCCGTAGTGCATATCTCATTTCGAAAAGCGAAGTGCGAATCCAGGCCCAGGCGAAGACCCTACTGAGGCCGCCTTTCGTCTTTATGAATATTGATTTTGTTCCGCATTTCGAGAAGGTTGAAATGCCCGAAGACACCCTCTGTGATTCTGAAAAAGACAAAAGAAACCCATTGATCTGATTCTATTATTATCGCTGTGGTAGCCGGCCCGTTGAATAGCGCAGTTGGCGTACAACTCCCCTCTTCGAAAGTCTCAAATTGTGCTTTTTCCCATCCGATCGGCCGAGACAAATTACAGAATGGTCGAAAGAACCGTTGTGAACAAAGTCTTGTCGAAAGGTGCACTCGCATCAATAAAAGCCGCTGATCCAAAGATCTTAAGACTCGAGGATTCGAGGCGCATTTAACGCGAAGGGCGCTCCGCACCTGTTGAAATTAGCTCTTCAGTAGGCACGACGCACGTCTCTGTCATCATTGTATCTACCTCCGTATGGCTCCCTGGCATCTCCACGCGGAGCAGGTTCGCCATAGGCGGCCGGTGGGCCAGCATCACGGGATGAGCGTCCACCATCGCGGTCTCCTCCACGGTCGCCACGGTCACCTCTGTCGTAGCGGTCGGCGTAGCCTCCACGGCGGTCGTCACCACGGGAGCTGTAGCGGTCGTCGCGTCCACCGTAACGGTCTATTCCGCGTGGAGCGTAACCATCACGGTCGTCGCGGCGTGGGTATCCACGGTCGCCACGGTCGTCGCCACGGGAGCGGTAGCTATATGGATCATCACGGAAACCACCACGGCGGCGGTCGTCATAGGAGTCACGGCCACCCCATCTTGCTGGTGGTGGACCACGTGGGTCGTCTGATATTGTGAGTGCGTGTTTGAAGCACGACGGGAGGGGAAGCATACCTCTCTTTGGTGGTCCGAAGTACTTTCCAGGAGTTGGGGTACGTGGGCGGGAGCGGCGAGCCTTCTCGATGCTCAAAGTGCGACCCTCGATGACCTCACCCTGAAGACCCTCCTTGGCAGCATCGGCCTGCTCGCCAGTGACCATCTTGACGAATCCGAAGCCACGGGACTCCTTGGTGTGTGGGTCAAGCATGATCTGGCACTTCTCGACCTCACCATACTTCTCGAAGAGGCGAGTAACCTCCTGCTCGGAGAGACGTGGGTGGATACCGGTGACGAAGAGGTTGGAACCTGGGTTGACGGCGCCATCATCCTGCTGTGGTGGTCCACGGTCGTTCTTTGGGCCACTTGGTGGACTAGTTAGCTGGTTAGAGTGCGTGTCGTCGAACTGATGTGTGATTCATACCGGGAGTCCTCCATGCGGCGGTCGCCGGCACCTGGGGATGCGGAGCGACGGCGTGGGCTCTCCTGGCGCTGTGGGCGTGGGGAACGGCTGCGCTCGCGCTCGTAACGTGGAGCCTCGTCTGTAATGATGCCGCGTTAGATTCGAGTTTTTTCATCGCTGCTGTCATGTAGATAGGGTGTGCGGACCCTCATAGGCACGAGTGCCGTTCTCGTTCTCGTAATCCATGGATGCCATGATGTCTCCTTGGTCGAAGGTCGATGTCGTGTTGGTAGCTGAAAGGTGTTAGAGTCGCGTCTTCGTTTGCCTCTTTGTAATGAGGTTGTGGTACGAACAAATAGGGTGAAGTGTCAAAAACAAATGAACTCGGCGGTATAGTACAGAGTTCTTGATGAAATGAGTTGACGTCGGGTAGGATGGAGATCAACTATGGATATATCGTTGATGGAGGACAAATAGAAGGAGCCGCCTACCTTGAGACGGAGCGACCTAACTTTGCTAGTGCTGAGCTAGGCCAAACGCAGCCAAAGGTACCACGTGATGACAAATGGAGATGGGTGACAGCTGATGGTGAGATGGACATACAAACTTGGCCTGATGCAGAGCTCGTGATAGTAGGCTTCTTAGTAAGATAGGCTAGTGTTAGCTCGTTTTTAAAGAGTCTGCAGTTGGTAACGCGAAGCTGTTGCGTTATCCCGTTTCGAGTTTCGTGCCTGAATAATGATGTGTGGTGGCCTTACAATTGGCCTGACGTCGTTCATCGAAGTGGCCGGCGAGAACAAGTTGCCAGATTAATCACGCCAGAAAGTCAAGATACCCCAAATTCACAACACCATAATCAGCCTTCAAGATGTGGATGGTCAACTGGTGTATGTATTAGCTCTTGAGTGAAAGAATGCGATTCGAGCTGTACTGATATTTCCCATAGTCTGGGACGTCCTGTCCTCCCTGGGCCTCTTTAACAAGCACGCCAAGCTCCTGTTCTTGGGACTCGACAATGCCGGAAAGACCACTCTTTTGCATATGTTGAAGGTATGCAGCTTCACACATGCGCCAGCGAAGCTCTGCTCTGCCTGAAGCAACAGCTCGTAGAGCTAGAAGGACGAAGGGCTAACTCCAACATGACAGAACGACCGTGTCGCTATCCTTCAGCCAACTTTACATCCAAGTAAGTAATCTAGAGACGCATTTAATGGGAGGCAAAATCTAACATTATATAGCTTCTGAGGAGCTCGCTATCGGTAACGTCAAGTTCACAACCTTCGATCTCGGTGGCCATCAGCAAGGTATGTAACAACAACCCGGCTCGTTTCCCAGCTAGACAATAGCTAACTCCCACCTTACAGCCCGCCGTTTGTGGAAAGATTACTTCCCAGAGGTCTCTGGTATAGTCTTCCTCGTTGACGCCAAGGACCACGAGCGTCTCCCAGAGTCCAAGGCTGAGCTCGATGCTCTTCTCTCCATGGAGGAGCTTCAAAAGGTCCCATTCGTTATCCTTGGCAACAAGATTGACCACCCAGACGCCGTTTCCGAGGATGAGCTCAGACACCAGCTCGGCTTATATCAGACTACCGGAAAGGGCAAGGTTCCATTGGAGGGCATCAGACCGATTGAGGTCTTCATGTGCTCTGTTGTTATGAGACAAGGTGCGTTACACTCATACTCTGGAATATTTGAATTAGATATTAACATATCACAGGTTACGGAGAGGCCATCAGATGGTTGTCGCAGTACGTGTAAAGCCTTTGCACGAACGAAGTGATGGCTATTTGATGAGGTTTAAGGGATTATAGAAGCGAGTGCGTTATGGGGAGGATAATATGGACATGTGTATCATACGTGGCGTTTTGCAACGGATTCCTTGCTCTGCTGCGTTTTATTTTGTCCAGCGATTCTACGAGTATGAAATGAAATTAAGTCTACTAATAAGCAGATTTGTGCTGTTAAGAAGCTCCTTCTGAGCTCCTTTTTTGCTGGGCATTTGCGCGATCACTTCCAACTTGCGAGTTCTTTACTGCCCTGTTTGAAGCTGACCACCGCTTGTTGATATCTCACCATAGCACATGAACTTGACATTTGAACAACTCGGTTCTAGAATTCCATCCGCCCCTTTTCACAAGCACATGAAAGCTTCACCATAAAGTGGAATTGTTGAAGGCCAGATTGCGGAGTGACAGCGTTCCCCCTTTCCGTCCTTTAGCGTTGTCGCGCGGCGCTGCCCGTCAGCCCAAGCCCAACCTTGTAACGTCGTCATCACTGAGCAGCCTCGGCGCATTACACACTTGGGGAGACAAAGCAATTGCAGAATCCCAACAAAATGCAGACAACCCGTTAAAGAGCTTACATCGCTTCCAGTTCACTTTGATACCCTTTACGTAGCAATAGTACTCGTATCCTAATGGACGAACCGTCATAAACTACACGCCACCGTAGCTACGAACGGTTAAACACACGATACAACACACGAAACACAACCCTGTACCCTTCTAAACACAACGATCGAATACACCTCCACAACACCCGCGACGCCACAATGGCAGACAAATCCAAAGCCACCGACGGCCCTTCAATCGACGACCCTATCGCTTGGGAATTCGACCGTATACCCCATGGTTTTAAACAGTTTGTGTCCGAAGATGATATTGAGGCTTTCGCCAGAGCACTTGCAGCACCAGATCTTGAACCTATCAGTGACGATGCGAGCGCAGTACTCGGAAACGGCGCCGACAGTCCAACACTGGAGAGGCAGTTGAGTAGGCAGGGAACCCTTCAGAGGGAAGATACTGCTGCTAGTAATGCGTCGGGACGAGATGGGAGGGGGAGTGTGGGCGGAGTAGACGCAACGATGAGAGAGAGATATCAAGCGTCACACAGAAAGGGGAGTCAAAGCAGTCTCTTTATTAGTTCTAAGAACGACTGGGCACCCGTCCACGAAAAAGTTCGACGGCGACGTGAGGACAAAGAATCTGGGAAAGTCGAGAAGAAGCGCCGCTCACGACGAGGCAAGACCCGGTCCACCGATGAGACTCGGGAAGGCTACCTATACAACCTGCTAAAATGGCCACTACTCCTCGGCGTGGGCTTGTGGGTGCTGGGACTGAGTTTTACGTACCTGTGGACGAGACTGTATATCTGGGGTTATGAGCATTTTGTGAGTTGGAGGGGCACACGGCATAGGATTATGAAGAGGATGGAGAATGCGACGTCGTATGGGGATTGGGTGGAGGCCGCGAAAGAGATGGATCGGTTTTTGGGGAACGATAAGTGGAGGGAGGATCCGGAGTTTGCGTATTATGATCATAAGACTGTGAGGCGGGTGCTGGATAGTCTGAGGAAGCAGAGGAGGAGAACGGAGGCGGAGGAGAGTTTTGGGGAGGAGGGGAGTGGAAATTATAAGAACAGACCTGTGGAGGAGTTGAGGAGTCTGGTGCAGGCTTGTGTTAAGAATAACTTTGTTGGCGTGGAGAACTCAAGACTGTATTCTCAGACGTACTATGGCACTAAGAATCTGGTCCAGGAGTTCTTGGACGAAGGTACATACCCCTCGCCATCCTCATCTATCAACTCAAGCTAACCCAGACCAGTCGAGAAGGGGGTCCAAACCCTCGCCACCACGAAACAGCTCCCCCCAGATGAAAAACGCACAACCTTCAAACACATGTACACGAATTTCGGGCGCACTGCTCTCTGCCTGTCGGGCGGGGCATCATTCGCCTACTACCACTTTGGTGTCGTCAAAGCGCTCCTCGAAGCCGACCTCCTCCCTGATGTTATCACAGGCACATCCGGCGGCGCGCTCATCGCCGCTCTGACCGCAACCCGCACAAACGAGGAGCTGAAACAGTTACTCGTCCCGGCCCTGGCCGTGAAGATAAATGCCTGTTCCGAACCACTGACAACCTGGCTGCCGAGGTGGTGGAAGACGGGTGCGAGGTTTGATAGTGTGGATTGGGCGAGGCGGTGTTCGTGGTTTACTCGTGGCAGTTTGACATTCAGGGAAGCCTATGAACGAACTGGCCGCATCCTGAATGTGACTTGTATCCCCGCCGACCCACACAGTCCCGCATTGCTACTCAATTACTTGACTGCACCGGACTGCGTAATCTGGTCTGCGGTCATCGCTTCCGCTGCCGTACCAGGGATCTTGAATCCGGTGGTTCTTATGATGAAGACGAGGAATGGGACGCTTGCCCCTTACTCGTTCGGACACAAGTGGAAAGACGGATCTTTGCGCACTGATATTCCGCTCAGGGCGCTTAATCTGCACTTCAACGTCAACTTCAGTATTGTGTCTCAAGCCAACCCCCACATCAACACATTCTTCTTCTCTTCCCGCGGCACGATCGGTGAGCCAGTAACCCACCGCAAAGGCCGTGGTTGGCGTGGCGGCTTCCTGGGTAGCGCGACGGAACAATACCTCAAGCTTGATCTTACGAAATGGCTCAAGGTAGTGCGCCATCTTGAGCTCTTGCCGAGACCGATGGGACAAGACTGGTCTGAAGTCTGGCTTCAGCAATTCAGTGGGACTATTACTCTTTGGCCTAGAGGCAGAATCTCGGATTTTATCAGGATATTAAGTGATCCTGATATGAACCGACTGGCTTATATGTTGAAGGTGGGGCAGCAGAGTGCCTTCCCGAAGTTGGTGTATCTTGGGAATAGGATGAAGGTGGAACGCGCGGTGGAGAAGGGACGTATGACCACTAGGCCCCATGCTAGAAGCGGAAGTATTGAGAGCATCATCTCGCAAGATGACCTACAGAAACTCTGGGGTGGAGACAGGGACCACTTCAATGCGGACTCAACCGGGATCGGTAGTACGGATGAGGAGGGTGTGGACTGGAGAGAGGAAAATGGCGTCGATGGGGTTGATAGATTAGAGTACTTCGAGGACCCGGAGGATATGGTGGATTTAGACATGGAGAATATGATGGGCCAGAATAGGAGTGTGGGGGAGAGGGAGGTCGAGGGGTTGATGATGAGTCAGAGGAAGGAGGGGTCCGGTGCTAGAGGCTTTCGTTAGAAGCCTCCTCTGAAAGTAGAACCGATTGAGCATGGAGCCAGTTAGCGAGCGTTGAATCCTCGGATACTTCTTCAATAGAATCCCGGGCGATAATGCATAAGAAACTGTCCACTGAACCGACTTCAGCTCACGACTCTTCTGTGGCCATCGTGACGGCTGTGCTCAACAGGTTGATTTAGGCGCTTGAATCAGAACATCAACTGATGACAGGATATATCCGCTTTTCCGTCTTCCTCTCCCCATACCCGACGTCCTCTTCATCCAACCGACTAATAGCGTCGCGTTCTTCAACTGTATATTCTCAAACCAATAATCACGCAACGTATCATTCCATCACCTCACACGGCACCACTTGCAAACCGCACACATCTTAAAACGCTTATGCCAACTATAAAAGACTTGCTCGCACACCGTCGTTTTCTGTTCCATAAAGGAAAAATCCCATACATTGAGATCAAGATATCATGGTTTCTACTCTCCTTCTTCGTGCACGCTGTTGATGATACGGTATCCTTTACTGTTACCACTACTACTGCCGCCACTCAGCATGAAATTTTGCTGTCAACCCACTACATCTTGTTTTAACAACCAGCGCAGTTGGTCATGTATGATTTTTGAAGTTTAAGTTTGTTGCATACTATTCAAGTATACACAGTACCGGACACTGAGCTTTATCCGTAGAACAGAAATGGTGTTGGTCGACACCTTCCCAGCTACAGCAGGCGCCGATACAGTGATTTGCGTTAACACTCTAGGCAGTGTGCTATCTATGCTAAACTCTTTAGCACAACAGTATAAAGCCAACTCACCCAAGCCGAAGGGCAATCGGTTAGATAGTCTATTTAAGACTTCTGGATACGATACAAGCGAACAAACTGAGGTTGGGCAACCACGGTAATGATAGCAGTGGATGACAGCAGGTGGGGATGCCCATGATAAAAAGCACTGTTGGCCAGCAGATCCCGACCGCTAAGAGTAAACTTAACAGGCCATGCCCTACAAATCAAAAACTACACGATAACCTGTTCCAGGTCCGGTACAAAACCGTTGCGGTCCCGCATACCCATCATCAGGGGTCTCTGAGCGCTCCCTCAAAGGAGCCCACACAACCGCATGCTTAGTTATCTCTTCTCTTCTCTTGTTCAGCTCCTCGTCCTTAAAACTAGCGAAGCTCAGAGCCCCCGCCTCCAGCAAGTTTCTTACGCCGCGCACTTGAGCCAAGCGGGCACAATACGCTTCAAAGAAACTTTCTTCCTCATGTTTACAATCTCCGTTCTTCTGTGTCTTTGTACAAGCAGGGCAGACATCCATATCAATCTTCTCCGCACCACGTATCTCCCCGCATCCGTGGCACCTCCTTCCCCATCCCCTGTCCATATTCCTCCGCAAAGACCATTCACAATCCCTACAAGGTGGTGTTGGTTCATGGCGTGGCAAGCTGACGACGTCAAGGCAGCAAGGGCAGCGCTTGAGTAGGATATGGGTGCCCGCGGGAACACCTTGAGATCGAAGAGCATGAAAGTGCTCTGAAGCGGGGTCTGGTCCGGTTAGCGGATTTGGTTTAGATGTAAGTAGGAAGTAGATAGTTGATGGTGGAAGGATGGGTGTCGACGTTGCGATGACTGTTTTTTAAACTCCACTACTACTCGAACACAGGCATCCATGAAGAGCATTTCTGTTTTCTATTATCGACAGCTTCCCGAGGCGGTCGTGGAGATGTAAGACGTACCGGGAATCTTGATCTCCATACTTTGCCCGCCTTGCAACCTATGCAACCCGGGTCGTGGACGAAGCGCACAATCCAAGCAGAGTCGCCTTGACCGCGCGACTTCGTACCGACGACGTTCTAACTCCCATGTATTCACCCTTTGACGGCGCGCTCTATTCGCGCCCGAGTCAATAATACGTCGGCCGCCCAATGAGTGAGCGTTGGCAGGTTGTTGATACGCTACATCTGCATATTGCTGCTTGGAGAACTTCTCTCTCCTTCTGAGCCTTTCACAGCCGGAACAACTTAAAAACATGCCGGGGTTCTTCAGAGCCTCTTCTATTTCCAACAGTTGCGAGTTGGAGGGCGGTTGGAGGGCCTTGTAACAGCGACGAGATGCCAAGCTGAGGTATAATGCGCAGATAGCTGGAAGATATGATTGGATAAGGAGAAGAATCTCTACTGGCAAGGCTGTAATCAGTTAGTACTTGGGCGGCAGCCGATATTTCATAGAAAATTACTGGTGAGTCGGTCAACTGGTTGATCTAAGTAGTCGTGGTGAGGTAATTGAGAAGGAAGTGCGCCTGTGTCATGGGTGGATGATTGATTCATTTTAATCAGTTGTTGTAAGTATTCCAAATTCAAGTGTCTGTCGTGGAGTCAAAGGTTATCAGTTAGCAAAGTGGTTGTTGATGTTGCCGAGGTTTATAAACCGGCTCTTATACAGGAAGTTGGCTGCCTTCCAAGGTTTCACCTTCCAAGAGTCCAGGCTCCAGCCAGACTCAAGTCCGACCAGAGCTGAACTCCGACTCACGGGCGCGGCCACGAGGAAACTTTAAACCCTAAATTTAAAATGAAAACTGGCCGATTTTTGAATGTCATCAATTATGGGCGCTTGGAAACCAAAAATAAGCGATCGCATTATAGGTGGACTCAAACGTCAAAAGGCACGAAATCTCAGAAACGATGGAGTAACAATGAATGTGTAATCTCATCTCTAAATTAATGGTGGATTGAAGATGATGAAGGATATTGTGAGGTCAAGTCGAGAGTTGAGGTACACTTGGCGCCAAGTTTGTTTCTGGCTTCCAAAAGCTTGAACTCGGCACAAGCTCACAACATCACTTCAATCATGGATTCTGACAAACCGATACCACAACTTCTTTGAAAAATTAAATTGGAATCTCTTGCTGTGGTAACCCTTGAATTCGTAGACCTTGCTCCAATTGAACTGGGCTGTCCCTCAGATTCACAGTCGGAATTCGCACTCCTGCAACTTGGACTGAAACTCGAGTCTGGCATCGCACACAGACTGGTTTTATGGATAGTTTTTGAGCTGCACATTAATCAACTGGTTGGCGGACCTGGCCTGCTACTCATCCTCTCAATCAATTCTGTGGTCTTCCTTGCTCCACTCCAATTCATAGATGTCGAAGGTCACAAAGTGAAGTCGTACTCTGTGTTCGTGGTGGCTTTCTCAACCTCTTGTCTACTTGCCTCATTGTGACCTCAATTACATAGATTTACAAAAAAACTCAGTCCAAATTTGTTAATGATACAGTCATGAATCAAGGCAGTTTGTTACAAAGAAGTAAATTAGTTGCAGAGAGCGGCTGACCATTCTTATTAACTAGTTGGAGGAACAAATAATGCGCTGTATTTCGGGTGGGTTACCTGTCGTTTGTGCGAAAGGCAGCGAACCAACGCAGCTTGCCATATCGCCTCCTCCAGTTTAGCTTAAACAGGTGTTCAGACTAAACGCGTGGTGGTCGCGTCAAGGTCGTGGCACTTTCGCGACACTATGCAAGGTGGCTGTGGTCGCAAATGGCTGGCCACAACAAACAGAGGCGATTGGTCAACACCGTTCTGTCGAGAACGCTGCGGCCCGTTTGAGTGCCGACTCCGGGAATTGGATAAAGGGACGATGCAGAAGTGCGGCGTGGGTCATGAATTGTATACTTTTCTAGCTAGCTCGAAACATGCTGTTCGCGACGTGATGTTTTGATGTTTTGAGCTTGGAAGGCAAGGCGAATTTATGGTCTGAGACGCTCAATTCCCACAGCTGAACGTTTGTTCCTAACAAAGGCGCGAAATTGATTGATGAGACAAACATAAACAATAAGATGGGTTTGTAGCAAGTTGGAAAATTCAAAGATCTAATCGTTAGAATAAAGGTAGCGTACGGGGTAGCAAAAGCGAAAGAGCCCAGTCATTTTGAATTGTGGTGTCCAAGCGAGTTACTGGTGGTGCGGCCGCCTCTCCACCACGCTAATCCAACCGCGTTAGCGCGGGACCTGAAGCTTGGCCATCTCACGCTCCATCTCCAGGATACGCTGCGAGACCTCGACACAACCAACACAACCGCCACGGCTCCACGTTAAACGTACTGCCGTGTCGCAGACTTGGCTTCAGGTTCAATCTCAAGCTAAACCTTCTGTTCGCAAGCAAATATACAGCTCGAAAAGCTCTATTACAACTGCAGCAAGGTCGACAAGTCAAGCTCAGCACAAGCTCAATCGACAGCGCTTAAACCCACTTGAGACTAATGTCCTGACGATAGCGGATAGCCATCCATCTACGATACGCAGCTCGAGACAAGCACAACAAAACAGCCAACCACCACGATCGAGACAAAGCAATCGCCGCACGACTTCAACTCGAAGCAACACTTTCACTACCATCAGCTACGATTGATTGCACAAGAGCACCCACACGAGCACGCAGACAAGACGCAACCACAAACACAACCACAGCGATCACCACACCGCGAGCAAAGCAGTCGCTACGTTAACGGCTCGAGTTCAACGTGAAGTTGTCACTTCGCCGTATACTAGCTCAAAGTCTCCACCAAAGCACGCAGACCTCAAGCACAAACATACATACGGACTCTGATAACCGCATACGCTCTCTACACGAATCCCATCTTGAAATCAATCAAGATGACACCAGCGGAGGAGGCCATCTTCGCTGCGTGCGAGGATATTACTCGCGAGGACGAGGCCCGCCAAGCCGCTGGGGAAGCTGCTGCCGCCGCGCGCACTCCGCCGATGCCAAAGACACCACCGCGCGGAGCGAAGAACAACGCCAAGAACATCACAGCGAACACCACTACGAGACAGAAGAGAACGGCTAGCGCCTTGCGTTCGCCAGACGATATCATCGACGTTGGCGGGTGCTCCAAAGTAAAGAGACAATCACCAGAATCCCGCGAAACCAGAGAGCTCCAGGATTTCTACCTGAGAGCCGACCTTGGGGTCGACGACTGGAAGGACATCTTGAATCCAGACAGCCCAGGCGGCAGGAGAAGAGCCTGCAAGTTGCGCATGCAAGCAATGGCAAATGGCCCAGATCGCAAGAGGACAAAGATTTATGGCGATAGGTAAGCAAACACATCCTGACCTTAAGAATCTGAAACCGGAAGCGTCACATCGAGCTCTGAGACAATTCACCTCGAATTGGTCTCGGTCGCCTTTGTCAGCATTCCACAGCACATAGGAAGCTTTTAGCTTTTGCGACCGTGTTCTTCGAAACGCCACGACTAACAACATGGACAGATTCATTCCAAACCGTGAGGGCATTGACCTCGTCTCGACTTTCAAGCTGCTTGATGATGAGACGTCGCCGTCGGTTACTCCAAAGAAGAAGAAGCGCGACCAGTATACCCCGTTGGACTACCAAGCTAGTGAGTCCACACATCCCCGCGCTGGACGTGGTCAAGTAGTAACATGCTCTCCAGCCGAGGAAGCAGACCGCCAGTACTCACTGCTGTTGCGCAACGAGATCTTCGGAGACACTGTCCCACAACGCGGACCGAACCATCGCGATGCCGTCTACAAGACCAGAGCGCCTGATCCAGATCAGCACATGAACCTGCATAGATGCGACACTCCAGACACCCTCGAGACGGCCACATACACGAGCACTCCAATGACACCACATAAGAACATGTTCCAATACATGTCCCCACGCCATGTTCATTTGACTGGCAACGCTCAAGCGCCCACGCCAAAAAAGACGCCGAGGCGCGGAGATCCAAACATGGACCCTGAAGCACCGATCTACAACTTGTCGCCTATCCGCCTCAGCAGCCAGCAGATGTTGCTCGCTCCAAGATACAAACCGCGCCAAGTGGACTCACAACCTTTCAGGGTCCTCGATGCTCCAGACTTGGCTGACGACTACTATCTCAATCTCATTGACTGGGGCACCGATGGTTGCCTTGCCGTCGGACTGGGTAGATCCGTGTACTTGTGGAACGCCGAGACACAGAAGGTGAACAAACTTTGCAAGCTGGAGAGCGGTGACACTGTCACTAGTGTGAGCTGGATCCAGAAGGGCAGTCACATTGCAGTTGGCACCAACAAGGGAATGGTGCAGATTTGGGACGCAGCTCGCACGAGAAGATTGCGCACTATGACGGGTCACACCGGTCGCGTTGGATCTCTTGCTTGGAATGACCACATTCTCAGCACTGGCTCTCGCGATAAGACCATTTACCATCGAGATGTTCGCCAGCCGGAGCAATTCCTCCGCAAGCTTTCTGGCCACAAGCAAGAGATCTGTGGCTTGCGTTGGAACGCACAGGATGGACAGCTCGCCTCTGGTGGAAATGACAACAAGCTCGTTGTCTGGGACAAGCTCGAGGAGAAGCCTCTCTGGGAGTTCACTGAGCACACTGCTGCAGTCAAGGCTGTCGCATGGTCACCACACCAACGCGGACTCCTTGCCTCTGGTGGCGGAACTGCGGATAGAAGAATCCTATTCCACAATACCAAGACTGGCGAGCTCATCAACGAGATCGATACTGGCTCCCAGGTGTGCAACCTCGCTTGGAGCAAGAACTCTAATGAGATTGTTTCTACGCATGGCTACAGCCAGAACCAAATCATTATCTGGAAGTACCCATCCATGAAGCAGGTCTGCACTCTGGTTGGCCATACTTATCGTGTCCTCTATCTGGCTATGAGCCCGGATGGCACGACCATTGTCACTGGAGCTGGCGACGAGACTCTGCGTTTCTGGAAGGCATTCCAAGAGAAACAACAGAAAGGTGCTGGTGTTGGCATGGATTTCGATAATGTCGGCATGATGGGACATGGCCATATTATTCGTTGAACCCCAACGATGGTCCCTTCGACGAGGTCGCCTTCCACTTCTTTGGCAACGTAATGACTCTACGACTACTATGCGTCAACTTCTTATCCCCCCCACTATCGACGATCGCTCCATCAACTTATTACTTTTAATCAAGCCGACCTCTCTATTATTGGAGAGCATGCACAGCCGCTATTTGCTTTCATCGAGAAGAGGGCCTATTATTACTCAAGACTCTCTTTACCACGGCTATTATGCCTTATTCGACGCATCCAACGCCTTATCTTTCTGCATCTCTTTACGCAACACGCCTGCAAGTCTTCGAATCGCTTCAGCGCCCAACTGCCAACTTGGAAGTAGTCGATCAGATTACCACCTCTCCGCATCCAGCGATAAGAGGGGGTCTGCTTCCGTTCATGTCGCCGAGGGTTGGCAGGTAAGTGCTGAATTCGAACTATTGCCTTGCATGATCTTCAACTGTCTTCAGCAGGGCTGGCTGGTTTGTATGGTGCATGGAGCAGTGGGATCCATGACAAGCGTTCTGGGATCGAAAGCAAAGGGTTTGATTCACAACAAAAAAAAGCCTTCAGGTTATTATTTATACTTGACTACAGTGCGACAGCACACAGCACCCTTCTCGGTATCAGCATTTGGCGTCGTTTGCATCGGTACACTTTCGTTTCGCGATGTCGTTCGAGTGGTACATGGCATGGTTGGGTGGATGGAGTTGCATATGTTCTTTGAACTATATGGCATGGATTGGGGGCGGCGTTATAGTTTGCGGAACTATATGGCATGGATGGGTGGTTGATGATGAGATGAGAGATGACTATTATTATCAGCGTGGCGTTGTCTTCGGACTGGCTGGGCATAGCGTTGCTTTTTCTTTGCGTTTTGCTGGCATGGGTTGCGAGGGAGTAGTTTCTTTGATTGCATGGCTTGCCTGGTTTGGCAGCTTGGGTTTTTGACCGTTTTGGGCACTTCGGAGTTTTGGCATGAGCTATTCATGGGGGCAGCCTGGATGAGAGTCCTTGGGAGGATAGGATGGGCATAGCGAGTGTATTTTAGACCCGGTGCACAAGATTTCTTTTTCTTTATAGATGGGCAATGATATGCGATGAGAGGCTCCTGAGGAATGGCCTAAGAGGAGGTGGATATACTTATCTCAGTATAGATCGCCCGAAGTGCGGTTGAAATGAAGGAGGTCTACACTCTATAACGACCTTGACTTGAATGCTTGTGAATATGACTAGTATGACGATGTGACATGATAAATTGAGGTGGCTGGACTCTGTGCATGGTGAAATCTGGTACGTTACTTGGTTCAACCACAAGATCGCGACTGCAACATCCTTAGCGCCAGACGTAGACGTCAACGCTTTCAGTTCCCGCACCGTTCCCCATACATCTTCGCTCTCCTTCCCGCTCTCCCAGCATTTCCTTCCCATCCTTTTTACTATCCGAACTAAAACCTGTTGATTGCCATCTACGACTATCTCACCATGTTGATAGATCATACTGCTCCCCCGAAACACTAGTCACCCCATCCACTACTCCTTATCTTCCACTCCCTCGCCCAAGGCGGCACAACCACAACCGCAACCGCCAGCCGAGAAGAGGAGACCCAGGTGGAAATGCACCAGTGTAAAAGATCTCTTTCCAGAACACGTAATCGACGCACCAAGCGTCTGACTCCCCAGTCTCCGCTTCATCGGCACCAATTTTCTTTTTCCCAGAGCAAGCAAATGAGGCACCGGACGTTGGGCTCCCAGATTCTGCGTCTTCTGGCCCCATTTTGGAGGCGAAAGACTTGCAACAAAACCGCTTTCAAGTTGAGTGGTTGGTTGCTTGGCCAGATGCGGTGAACGGAATGGTTAGCTTGGGGTGTACGGATGGGGAGTTGAGGGGATGACTTTCGGTTATGGGAGGAGGGAGATGGGATGGGGATGGAATGAACAGAATATCACTTTAACGTGTCTGTAAGTGATCGTGGCGGTTCCTCTCTGTCAAGCAGCTAGTTTGGTAACGGCTGAAAATGGTATAGATGTCGTACCGGACCAAACTAAGTCTTCCTCCCATGTCGCCCTGCATGGCATCGAGGTAATCAAGGGCACGTCTAAGTTTCTGTCTTTCCAATATGGTCGTCAGTTCGACTTGGCAGAGCCTGTCACGTAAGCATTCATAGAACCCTTTTCTCCAGAACTGGTAATAGTCAGCACGTTATGCGGTTTCGATGGAGGGTCGAAGACTTGACCTACTTCTTCAGCGAAACGCAGCAACTGTTCATCCAAATGAGCTCCGATGACTTCGATCATCTCCAATATAGACTCTTTGCGTTGGCGTATGGCAACCTATTCGTAGTCAAGGAGTTCGTACGCAAAGTCTTCATACTTGGCATAACCACCTTTCCCACTGTTCTCAATTCAGACTGCGACCAGGCGCGCATTCACCCTCAACAACGGTCAGCGAAGGTATATTGAAACGGCCTCCCATACAAACGGCAATAGCACCACGCTCTAACCTTCGCGAGTAATATTATACACGCTGGTTAGAGCGTGGTGCTGCCCGTTACGCACCGACAAAGTGAAGGGCCTCTTTGGATTCTGGAACTGTTAGACTGCACCCAGTCTTCACGCCCTCGAGTACCTCACGGATCGCCGACAGTGGATCCAGCCAAGTGATTGCCATTTTGTGACGCCAAGGCTCGACCCTCGTAGTGACCATTTGTTTTGCTTCTCCTGCCCCATTAACCCATGTCTACCTGATTCATGGATGTTGATGAAATTTGACGGAGTGGAAGGGTGGTGAGTTTTTTCGTTCCTCATTGCCTGTCATAGGAGTGGGTCTTAATAACAATGCATTGGTCTCCACCTCGCTCAATCCTTCTATAAAACGTCATACTATGCAACGCCTCGCACATGCTCTAATAATAATCGCCCATAAACAAAACGCCTCCTGCCCTGATCTAAATGGTATCTCCAATTTCAATCTCCAGTCTACTCCTACTCTTATCTTACACTTGCACACCCATACGCTTCTTCCCAACTCCTTCAACCTCCACCTCGAGGTTCGCACTATCACTTTGCTTAATCTCCTGCATCTGTTCCGTGCCTTGCTGTTGTCCCTCTACTGTGTTCTTCTCTCCTTGCGTTGGGCCTAGTCCCATACCACGTCCTCTACCTCTCTGGATAGCATTAAGCAACTTCCCCATCGCATCAAGGTCTCCACAAAGTCCAAGGTGTCCGCGTTCAGATCCTATGATGCCCCCTTTCACGATGCGGTAACCTTCAGCCATCATAGCTTCCCTCACCAAAACCACTCCATCGCCGTCGCCAAAGCCAAGGTCGTCGTAGACGTCCGTAGCGGCGATCGAGGACTCGTATTGGTCGTCGTTACTCCCACGCACCTTGACACTTGCTACCGTGGCGCAAGAATGTCCATAAAGTACTGCAAACGGCGGATATCTATTCGCCTCCTCATGATCCTCTCTATGTCTCAGATGCTCCTTGAAACTCTTAATCTGCGGCAAAATCCTGCTCAGGTACTCAATGGCCACCTGCCTCGGTATAGGCGGATTGAGATGGCCCCCACCGGAACTCAAATTCCCAGTTGAAGCTGATTTCTCAGGCGATGAAGAATAGAGAGGAGCCGGATCCGCAGCGTTGGGTTTCGGTGCCTCGGTCCTCAGGTTTGGGGTTGAGGAATAAGAGCTGAAAGGGAGGTTGGTGCTGTGTTTATGTTGCGTGTTTCTTGGTGGATTCTCCTTATGCGCCTCCGGACTCTTAGCTGATGACCGGTGGGATGGTAGACGATCACACCCTCCATTGGCCAGCTTGGTTACTGATTTCGATTGCTTGCGGCCTGGGACTGGAAGGTTGGCCATGGAGGAGGTTAATGACTGGAGAACGCCCGTGTTATGCGTCCGGCAGTATGCTGGGAGTGGTGGGTCGATGCACGGCGACCACCGGTATTTAATCCACTGCCTCACATCGAAAAAATCCAGTGGTATGCCTTCACCGGTTTCTTTATCGTAGAACCCTCTTCCGTGGGCTGGTAACAACAGAAACGAGGTCCTTAGGCTGAAATTGACTTGTGCGGTGAGGACTTTTGAGGATAAAAGGACTTCGTCGCCGTTTCGTAAGGGCCCGAGGATGTTTATGCACGCTTGCGGAGTCCCGGCGTATATACATCCTTTGAAGAGTTCGGGCAGGGCGTTCACCAGGTAGCGAGTTATGAGACCGCCGAGGGAGTGTGCGATGACTGTTGCGCCTTCTATCTTCCCATTTGCGTCCGGTTGATTACATGGCAGCTTCTCCAGAAAACCCCTTAGTTTCCTAGCGAGAAGATGAGGTGAGAGGCGCCAGTCATAGCCATAATCATGAACTCGCAACAAACCAGCTTTGGCGTTGTCGCACTCTTGCATCCGTTTTATAAGGCGTCGGGAGATGTCTACTGGGCCAATGTTTTGCAGCATACCCGAGGCGAAAATCTCCTTCTCCGCCTCCTCCTCGTCGTTATCTGTTAACCCAACTTCCAGGTTGACTTTCCGGATATTGAGGCCAACTTTGACTGGCACCCAAAATCTTCTATGACTCCCATGTGCCGAGCGCAAGATGGATCCACGATAACCACCCATGATTACGACATCGCCCGTCAAGGTCTTTAGAGCTATGCCTAGCTCGTCCTCAGGCTCCGCTGGTAGATTTGAAGCACTAGTATTCGGACTCTTGTTCTTGCTCATCCTCTTCAATCCTGCATCCTTCTCCTTATTCCCAAACATGTCAAACGCCGGCATACTTGGCAAACTCTTCGGCAGCTGAGGAACTTTGAAACTCGTCCTGTCCTGCAAGGAGTCCATGATAGCTTTGACTCTCGAATTAACCATTTCTCTTTGGTTCGCCCAGCGCGAGTCGTCGCCTTGGATCACAACCCTTGACATTGAGGTGTAAAGGCCGTTCTCAGACGTCACTCGGCGGAGCAGCTGCGGTTTGCCGATAGACCTGGACCCTTCGGGTTCAGTTGCGAGATGAGTGGAGTCGGTGATGAGGTCGCGTTCACTTGCGTAAGCACTCCTCTGATGCGCGATATGTTGCGTTAGACCGGCTCCTCGCGTATCGGACATCTTTGATGACAAGCTCTGTGCTCTGCTCCTCCCTCCTGCTGTCGCCGGTCCTCCGGTAATCGTCGGCTGCTTACCCTTCTCCTTAAAAAAAGGTACATTTGGTAAGTTCGGGAAAAAACTCCCATTCTTTCCTTTGCCAATGGAGGGTAAAAATCGTTTCAAAGTTTCTCCACCTCCCGAAAGTGCTCTCCTCGTGCGTCCAGCGCCCGAGAGTGCAGCTTTAGATTCCGGGTCCCTCGCCACAGTCATAGTCCTAGGTCCCGCTTTCCACGGCGACGGAAATTTCAAGCCATGATGGTGTGAATGTCGCCGTCTGAGTTTCGCTGCGTCCGGCCTCGGGTGTGGTCCAGTATCGACACGCGACTGCGTGGTAAGGGCTGCGTGCTGCAAGTGATGCGAGTGCTGGTGGTGCGTGTGCGGTCTCACAGGTGGTTGATTCAGATGTGTTATTTTCGCAGTCTCCACTGGACCACCCGAACTCTCATGGCTTGATGCGGACTCCGGATTCTCTCTATTCCTGCTCTCCCGCCTATTAATATCAAAAGTAATACTCTTCTCCAGTGCCGTTGTCCGATGCGTAGCAACGTATGAGGCCGCTCGGTTGATGGAGGGCATTACGACTGTTTGCGCATCCTCCGAACCGTATATGTCTGTATCCGCCTCTTCGCTGCCATCTGTGCCTGTATCATCCTCCGCTGTGTCAACTTGGCTGCCTCCCAGACCCTCGGTTTGCAGGGGCGCATGATCGATGTGTATAAGCGCATACTGAATCTCCTCCGCGCCATCGTCAGTCTTTCCCAGATTTAACGTCTTAGTTCCTGCGCCTATATTCGCTGCTATCGGTAGCCGTATCCTCTCATCCCCAAGTTGTCCCATGGAATCCATCACATCCGGCGCTTATCACTATCACAGTGGTTGTGTTGTTTATGTTTGATCGGTCGGTATTTCGCTGTTGATATATCGTCCGTCTGTCTGTCCATCAGGGTTCCTCGCTGCCAGGAATCACGGACTTTTCAAGTATATGTTTCAATGTTATTGGATCGACGGTGCCAGGTACCGGATATAGCAGAGTTTAGTGCTGTCGATAGCAATGACAGTCTATTCGTGATACCTCGTGGGTCTGTGACGGCGGTGCGATCGAGCGCAACTAGGTCGACTTGTATGCTCTTTCACCCAAGTTTCGTTTAATCGCCCTGCGAATACTCACAATGCAATGAAATAAGACAGGACAGAAAGAGAGGAGTGAATACTCGGAAGATCCGGCCTTACAAAACAATCCTTGCGTTTGCGGTTGATTGTGCAGGGACCGACAGTCCATCGGTCGGGACTTTCTGACGTCAGCATCCGTGCGTTCCATACCCGATATCCACAGGCCGATGGACGCTGGAGCACATGAAGATCCGTAAGCGACACAGCGGCGGTAGCAACGAAGGAAACTCTATACCTAAGCGAGGTCCAAAGGTGTAAAACTAACTGTTCGAGGAGTTGGATGGAGGTATCGGAGAATTTTATACGTCGGCAAACTTTGTGCACCCGCGCGGATGGCACATCTCGGAGCTTAGCCCCTCTTAAGCTTCTGGATGCCGCTCTTGGCCATGCAGTGCATCTCAAAATTACGGTCCAACCAGGTTGGCGGTTCCTCCAACCACTGCGAGCTCTTTCGCTCCATCCTTCTCCACCACGCAGCGGCTGCTGCACTCGACAAAACCACACACCACTGGCATGGGGGCGAAATATCCAAACGCTCTCGACGCCAGCAAAAACAAAAATTGGTAAAATACAAAAAAAAATTGAATATTCAAAAAATTTATGCCGACTGCTGGAATCGAACCAGCGAGTCTTCTCATAATTTGCAGCTCGTCATCCGGTGGACCGGATTAGTGATACAAGTGAGACGCGTTACCACTGCGCCAAGCCGGCGTTTTGGGATATGGTATAATTTTTAGTATAGTTTATATCGAAAGTGTTTTTGTTGTTGGTCGCCATTGCAATTTTATGATATTAGTTTCCTGTTTCACAGCATTGAGAGCGTACTGCTTAAGCACTACTCCCATGTTTGGAGAGTAGAGTAGTACTCCTGTCACAACTACTTGAGTAGTGGGACTGCAATATGGGAGTAGGGAATCGGGAGTACATCGCCACTCCCGCCCAACGCTGCCAGTTCAGCAGTTCCGGCCCCTTTTCTTTGTGAGGGTAAGCGAGAACAACGTTAACAAGTCTGGTCTACACTCTAAACATGATTGCCCGACATATATCCGCGATGGAAGAGGGATGACTGATGGGTTTAACACAGGTGATTGATGAGTATTGTCAGGTTTGGATGGACTAGCATACTAAGTGCATTATTGATGACATCTGTTATTGCTATAAATATTGCCCATTAATCTGATTTGCTACTTTCCGCCTCCAAAATGCTAACTTATCCCCTCTAGCCTGATGAAGGTCGACCGCCTTCTGAAAATATCGTGCTCCAGTTTCAAGAAGGGGGACCCAATATCAGTAAGTAACTTGGTTCATGACAACTGGCGACAGAGATAAGTCCTCAGCAGTTACTCCTTAGCGTCTTCTGAGTAATTCAGGTCGGTCTCGCTCTTGGTAAGAGTTAAGGCCTTATATTATTAGTCTTGGCTTCGCTCCATAATTTCACCTTTCACAGCTGAGTACCAAGTGGCTAAGTGGAAGCTACATCAATACCGGACCAGACGAAGTCCTCTTCCATGTCCTCGTGCATAGCTTCCAACATTACAAAGTTCTCACGAAACTCCGAAAGAGCCATCATCGCGTTGTCCCTTTGAACCAGAAGCGACGTCTCGAGGTGCCCTTTCCGAGGCGTGCTAATGTGTGGAGGGCAGTCGGGGCGAATGAGCGAGAGCAGATCGAAGCTTTAGTAGCCGAACATGACGGGCACCTGAATCACATGAGGAACGGAATCGTGGATACCATCATAATTGAGGAACTCCAGGATTAGGAGCGACCATCTCTGGGCTATGTGGTATGGAATCTTAGGCGCTGACCGTCCATCTTGAGCCTACAACTCACAGTCATTACCTATATAAAGTGTTATTAAGCAGTTTTGTGCCTCCAGGCCATATTTATAAGACCGTACAAATCAGTTAGCAGTGCTGATGCGATGGAAGGTAAAGAATTAACGAAAAAGTACCAGATACCACTCCTTTGCACGTGGTTTACTAACCTACCCCTCAAAACGGGTGTCAACATTTAAACTGCCACTTCTGCTTATACTTCAAGCCGTGGCAGGCTGGGAGCCTTTGGCATAAAGAGACATACATCTACTCATTCACTTGTGATAGAGGAGCAGTCTCAGTCAGTATTTAAGAACTGAACTCAAAACCAATTAGCATTTGCATGATTGCAACGTGGGTAAACCAGAAACCCACGTCAGCATGAAGTTCCAGCTCGAATAAAACAGCAAGAACTTGATTATTGATATAGCAATTGAAATTTTAAGCAGCTAATCGCTTATCAATCACCTACTTCTATTTAGTATTATCACTATGCTGTTGTGAACGAACGGCGTAGGCGCTGGCATCGGCGCTACCAAGCTCGAAGTTTCTTCATCCCCCGCCCTATTACAACCGTCGGTCGTTTACCAAATTGACTTTTGATGACAAAAACCGGTTAGCACTGCCCTTGAACGCACCCACACCAATACCGGTCATAAGTGGAATCACTCACAGACTCTGAACCAGTAACACCCTTAGTATATCCCCTACCAAAACGCCACGAAAGCCCTATACAAGATTACAAAACAAGCAATTATGGGATGCCTCGCCTCCAACTCCATGGGCAAGTTCCACAAGTTCGCCCAAACCTCCACACTCTCATTCAACGACTGAGCACATTCATGCAGCCTCCTGGTTTCGGCAAAGAAATAATCCGTTGCTTCCACAGTATAGCACACGAGACCACTCGTGCTCTTACAACCCTCCAACTCCGCCGGTTTCTCCTTTGCCTCCTTGCCATCATCCAAGAACTTCAGACTCGTTTGAGCCCGCCCACCACATGCTCGACTCAACGCCAGTCCCGCAAAATGACCTCCCACAACCGGTCTGGCGAGGAACCTATTACCAGCTCCAAACTCACCCTTCCCTTCCGTTTCGTAGAGGTCGGTAAATGGACCATCGGATACAGTTTCGTTTACCCATCTACTCACGGCCTCTACGATCTCACTGCGAACCGATGTTGAAGCTACAGAGGCAGCGAAGAATTGCCAGTCCGACTTTGTGTAAAGATGCCGGCTGTCGAGAGGCAGACCGTAGCGTTGCATGACGTTGTGGTACCAATCGGATTGCATGTTGTAGAATTGGTCGGGTACGAGTTTCCGTCCTCCGGATGGCTTAGTCGGAGAAGTATTGGACTTGAGAGGCCTTTGCTCATGCTCGTGGTCATAGCGAAGACTTCTAGGACCATCATCAAGCGGCTCAGTCTCTAACGTTTCGTCCTCATCAAGATGAAAACAAAGCATAGCATCAGAGAAAAGGTTATAGGTCGTAGTCCAGCTCCCTTGCCAAGTATACGCGACTTTTGCATGCGTACCATCCCTGCTAATAGCATACTCTTGCCACTTATCAGCATATGTCTCCGAAATATCACGGTAATGCTTGGCATCTTCCTTCTCTCCAAGCATCGCCGAAATGTCTGCCATCGCCCTGATACCGATGATACCCTTGAGCGCCAGATTGGTTTGATTTGCCAACCATCCAGCGAAGTCGTCCGTCGATAGCTGGTTAGCAGGAATAAGAGACTCGCGAACGAGGTAGCCGGTCCACTGTTTCCACAATATGTGCGAGCGAGAGAGCCACTCTTTCGCGGTCTCTTCGGGCTTGTCACCCCACATTTTGTCTTCGTCATCACAAGGATCTCCCTCGTTTTTACACCAACCCAGAGGAACGAGGCCGCAATCATCTGTTGTCTGGGTCCAGGTTACGTTTGTCGCCCACGGGCTACCCGCTACGTCGCTTTGGGAAGCTCCAAGAGAGTTGGCTAATGCGAGGCCCATAATCAACATATTCCCACACTCTTCCACAGGCATATACTCGTCCCTCCCATCTGGATGTCCCAGACCGTTCGGATAGATGCCGATATCGTGCAGCGAGTACTTGTTCGGATACTGACCGCTCAGCTGGTGCTCTATCAATGGCTCGAGGAGATACGCCAACCACCTTGGATTGGTGTATAGAAAGAATGGAAACGCGGGAAAGATGACGTCCACAGTCTGCATATCCCCATTGGAGGAAATCTCTTTTAGAAAAAGGAGCGGATTCTCTGCCGTCCCGGAGAAGGTCGTTGCCCCCATCACTTGGCGTGCGGAGAGGGCTAGAATATCGGCATAGCCGTCTCCGCCATGGCTGATGGCGTCGGAAGTGAGTTGTGCAGAGTAGTTAGCTGCCAACTCAGAAGCAGTTTGAAAGCCGAGATAGTGATACTGAATCATGCTCTGCAACGAATTGAACCACGAAGCCCATAATGGGCGCATCTTCGTAAGTCCTCTGGCAGCCGCGAACTGGACAACAGGATCTTGAGTATGTGCGATTGTAAAAAGCACGGCGTCTTCCGTGCTGGAGTTACCATGGGTCCCCAGCTTCTTGGAGAATGCAAAGACAAGGTCGTTGGTATTTCCCTGAGGCACGCACTGCCTCTCGTCTCTAAGCTCGCCTGTGCTAGCGAATATATTTCGCACGTCTAAAGCTGTGCCAGCACAGTGGTCGCTATCGGCAGAGCCTGTGAATGATAAGTCTCCCCACATAGCCCTATCTGCATCTTCCACGAACTCCTGCTGTTGAGCCTTCCGTATCCTCCATGATTTGAGCGGAAGTATTCCACCATTATGTGGTATGTCCTGTTGGTAGAATCCGTGACTGTTTCCGCTTCCATCCCGAGTGCTCCAGTTCGAAGACATGTCGATGTACACGGATATCCTCAAGCTCCCGGACACGCTGATCTGTATATAGCCAGCCGGTAGACTCTGAAAAAATGTCGACGTGGGCGTAATTGGCGAAAAGAAAGATATGACAACCGTGGTTTGTTCCCCTTTGCCCCCGCTCATCGAGTATGTCAGATTCGTCGTCGAAGCATCGTAGTTAACGCCAAGGTACTCTGGATAATTCACATTCGCTCTACAGTAACCGGTTAACATGCGTCATCCGTTCCAAAGACCCAATGAGCTTCTGGAAAGGCCCGACAATACTTGCGAGCACCATCAATTCTAAGTTTTCAAGACTGAACAGTTCCTCGCGTATGATAATAAACGAGGCCATGCCAACTCACAGCTCTTGATGTCCCTTCCCCAACAACGGATACACCAGTCCACTTTCACCAGCATTCCCATCAACCCTTGCCATAATATTCATGCCCAGTCTATCACCAGTATAGAACATCGGCCAGTCGTCCCATGGCTTCCCGCGAGCGTTTGGCAGCCATGTACTCAGGTATGGACCTCTAACAATAAGTGGCAGTACCGGTGGCTTCAGGCTCGAGGTTTGGGCCGTGGTGAGAGCTGATGCAGCTGCGAGGACGGTGAACAATAGCTTCATCTTGGATGGGTTGCGCTTCTCGAGAGTCGAAGGTTTAAGCGACCCGTTCCAGCGGTGTTATAAGAAGTGCTGAAAGATGACACTCAGGCTGTCTTCACATCCTCGACAATGTCAACCCGTTAATTCACTAGTATAGTGCAAATGAACTAAAGATCTATCTTATCTCCCAGATAATACAGTCGAAGTCCCCTCAAGGTCGAAGTGAGGTGCACCAAGCTTGGGCACAGACCACATCTGACGCCGTCAAGTGCGGGGCCCAGTAGCTGCCGGCGCTAGCCCTCGTCAACCGGCGGTTACACCATTTCTCCTCCGTCACCTCAAACACTTTCCCCATTTGCAGAGGGAGAGATCGTGTGCCGTTTTTCAATCCCAACAATATTTTTTGGATATATATAACAAACCACCACTTCCACAGAACAGCTTCCTCAACCAAAACAAAATCTAGGCGTCAGTCCTCCACATGACCCGTAGATGCGCCTACAGCATCCTGACACTATTCCTTCCGCCGCCCACCAACGTCCTAACATTCAAAAAGTTTTCAGCATCGTTACTGGAAACCGGTTAATGCTAGCTTGCGGCCTATGTACCGCCATCAGCTCCCACACGGCAATCCCGTGTTACGGGTGAAATTCGGGGCATACCAGGAAGTATTACCGAAACGTCCACCTCAAATACTCATGTGAGCCCTTGTTAATTGTTCTTTCTGGATATGGAGGAGGACAACTATGCTCGCCTCGTGGCAGCTTTATACTGACCATGCTGGTGTGTTGGAAGCCAACCCACGAGGCCGAGCCATGCAAAGGGGGTACATATGTAAGACATCACTTAGCCGACTCTGCAAGTAGCGAGGAAAAGTGAAGAAAAAGCCAAGTGCGTTTGCCAAGTCTCTAATCGGGCGAGTATTAAGCCGCTCGCTACCCTAAGTAAAGAGCTTTCTCATATCAAGGAAAATCCGCTCCATCCCACGCTTATGCTGGCGAAAGTTATGCTTGTGAGCCACAAGAGGAACTACCCGAAGCCGAGAGTTAGGAGATTTGGGTACTATACTGCTAAGCTTTGATGACTGGTGGTACAGTCTACCAACGAAGGAGTGTATACTATCAGTGTTGCTGCTGTCATCAACGACGGTGCGTTTTTGTCGTTCCACCTCCAGGCTTGACCGTGAAGCGGAAACTGGTACCCAAGAAAGCTCATGCGTCCGAGTTCTCGTACCAAGAAAACCAAACGTGTAGCCAACTTGGGGTCGCTTTATACTTAGTCCTGCAAAGATGTTGGAGAAGACAGAGACGAGAGTTGCCCATAGAGGCGTCGTGTTCTTCCACGTTTTGATCCGTACGAAATAGCGAGTAAGTCAAGGTCATGTTTGTGTGACATCAAAAGCAGAATAATTCAAAAAGACTTATTCGTTAGTGAAAGCTATATACAGTTATCCTCCCATCCACCCATCCACGGATAGCAGGGGTATCACGGTATCATGCCGTGCTAGTAACTAACCACGTCCAATATCTACGTCGTCCAAGTACTTTTCCAAAAGTACTTGCCAAAGAAACCAATTAAAAATCTCTATCAAGGTCCTTTTGCCCTTTCTCTTCTCGTTCTCGTCATTGTCATCGGCACCCATGGTTATCGGGGCAGTGCATATCTGCACTACGCCTACATGGTGACTGCGAGTCGCCATCCATCTCACCATGTCGCTTAACGAGCGACACGGCCTCAAACGGAGAGGACGTACTCCGCCTTGCCGTGCGCACCATTAACAGGAGGCACATTCTTCCCCGCCATCATCAACCCCAACCTCATCATCCTCTCCGCCCCGCGTCCCGGCACTGGGCGTCTCGGCTCCAAATGCCCCTTATTCTTCTTCACCTCCTTTCGCTTCTTCTCACACAGCTTACTATAAAACTTCTCCTTCCGCCTCTCCCTCTTCTGCTCCAAACCCTTCACAATATCGATCGCGCCTCTAGTATGAATCCCGTCGTTGAAGTTATCGTATTCGGCTTCTTCGTCCTCTTCCATCAACGCCACTTCGAGTTTTCTGACGCGGTATTGGGCTGCAAAACCAGTCCCGCGACGAGGCAGGGATTTGGTGTGCGTAAGCCCTGGACGGATACCAAGAGGCGCGAAGAGCACACTGCTTCCGCCAGGGAGCTGCGCATTCGCATGTGTCAGGCTCGCAGGTGGAGAGTGGACAACCTGTGATGAGATACGACGAGTGGCTCTGGGGCTGGTACCGAACAGTCTTCTTGGTGGAGGGCTGTGATGTCTGATGGCCGTCGTCGGTGGAGAGCGGAGTTTTGGTGGAGGCGAGCGGTGGGACTTTGGAGGTGGTGAACGGTGTCTCGTCAGACCCTTCGGCGGCGGGCTGTGCAGGCGCTTGCGAGGAGAGTGTTTAGGAGACTTGTGACGGCGACGACGACGGCTGTCGTTATCGGAGTCCTCAAACTTGCCATGGAGCCAGATGTCACCTTCGCTGTCCTCAGCTTGGTCGACCTCATCAACCTCGTCTTCTTCGTCCTCTGGATCAGAAGTAGGGAACGATGGGTCGATGTCTTGCGGAATGAGATGGCGCTTCCGAAGGCGGCGAGCCTCCATGTAGGATATATAAGCCTCTTCCAATGGTCTATCCTCATCTAGAGTACCGCAGACAAAGTCAGTGGAATCTGGAAGGCCAGGAGTACCAGGACGGATCTTAATCTTCCTCGATGGCTTCATACGGCCCTCACGCTTGGCCTTAGAACCTTCAAGCGGACTCATATGGCTGAGAGAATCAATACTCGACCCACTTGGAGCACGACGAGTACGCATCGATGGTCTGAAGGTATTCGCCTCACCGGAACTGGCAAAGAGGTTTCCCGAAGTCCAGAAAGCATGCTCGTCAAGAGGATCGGAATCGTCATCGGAGTCGGCGAAGCCGGCCTCGTTGTCAGACTCATTTCCATCGGAGGCCATAGAGTCAATGTCTGAGATGGTTGAAGCGTCGTCCGTCTTAAGTTCTGAAGTACGGCCACGATTCACTTCGTCTTCAACATCGAATTCTTCATCCTCGTCCTCATCGTCATCGTCGTCGTCATCGTCGTCGTCGTCGTCGTCGTTATCATCGTCTTCATCATCATCATCGTTCTCCTCGTCATCATCCTCATCCTCGTCATCCTCAAGAGCTTCCTCTTCCGCCTCCTCAGCGAGTTGACGGATAGCATTCTCCTTCTTCAGAGTATCACTGATAGTAATCTTCGTCTTCTCATGCGAGCAATCCATTCTGATCCAGTCATCGTCTTGTGGCTCGTCACTGGCAAACTCGTGGAAGCGAGCTTCTGAGGACTCAAGAGCATCGTCATTGGCCGCGATATACTTTGGTTTTCTACTCCTGAATGCCTCGGGAGACTGAGATGCCCTGCGAATGGTAGAGGTGGAGTCGCGATGGGTACAGGACTTTGAAGGAGTCGAAGGTCTTGGCTTTCTAGTCATGGATGGGGAGCGGCTAACGCGTCTTGCTGAAACCTTATGCTTAATCGATGCTGGCACCGGAGTAGGGATCTTCTCAACAGGCGACGCAGCTACCGGTGTTGACTCTTGAGGTGGACAAGGACAAGCGAACTTGATTGTCCTCTTTGGTGGCGCCTTTGGCTCTACCGCCTTCTCAATGACGACTTGCTCCACTGGCTTAACCTCCTCCTTTGGATTTGCGCAAGCAAAGGTGATAGATCTCTTCCTCGGCGGTTCTGGCTCTGCCGCCTTCTCGACAACGACCTGCTCGACTGGCTTGACTTGCTCCCTTGGCTTGCTGCATGCGAAGGAGATACATCTCTTCTTCACAAGTGCTTCAAGCGCAGGATCTGGCTGGGGTGTCGACTGTCCAACCTTCTCCACCTCCAGCCGCATTTTCTCCCTCTGTGGAGGTTGGCCAAAAGTCACCTTCGCCAGCTTTGGTCCCAGTGTGTATCCAGGTGCAAAGTTCGTATATGTAGGGTATGGTGGGCTAGGCGTGCTAGTTCTAGTTGGGCTCGTAAGTCCGTCATCGCTGATAAGATCCATGGTCGACGCGGTGCTGGTCGTACTCCTTGACGAGCGCTGACGTGCCATCTCTGTGGACATATATATCCGCTGTGCTGGTCTGCCATTGTCCTCCTGGCCAGGCTGTAATGCGCGCGTCAAGAGTGACTGCTTGCGTTCCTGTGGCAGCTGAACCGCCGACTTGCTAACCTGTTGGCGGGCAAAGGAGAGAGGATTCGAGATGACGGAGGTGTCGGATACGATTTCTACGGCTTCATTTTCGGCCTTCATAGTAGCTTCCCTCCATGCTATGAGGTCGGCTTCGTCCAAAAGACGTCTATGTTCGTTCTGCGGCATCTCTGTCTAAAGATCATATGAGCCGTTTATGTGTGGTTATGGATGTTTGTGGGAGGTTGTTTTGTGTTTATTATTCCGATTGGTAGATTGGAGGTTGTTGATTATTGATTTCGTTTTTACTTCGTAGTCAAGGATGTGACCTGCAATACTCGATTGTTGCTGATTGCCGACTGCCACGGAAGCGTCCGTCTAGTTGTTGATGACACGCAAATAGACTGGCGTCGTTTAATTGTATATGTTGAGCTTCTCCTCGACGTATATACGAATTAAGGGCGTCCCTAAGGACCGTATTGTTATAACAGGTGAAAAGACATGATGTGAAGTTGGAAAGTCTGATCCAAAGGTATCGTTGAAGGACAGGCACGAGTATGTTGTCTGCAGGATCCGCACCAGCAGGAAGGCTGAGGCTCTCTTGCTTTCGTAAGGCGTCCCAGAGTGGTGTTCGTGTGGTGATCGATTTTAGTTATTCAAGGAAGTTCGCTTTGACGATCGGAAGGGTGGCGATGCTTCTGGTTGTGGTTGACGTGGATAGGCTGAGTAACGTCGGATAGAAATTATTAGCTGCGCGAACGGGCAACCTCTTATAACAGAACAAAACAGCAAGAGTGAATGGCAAACATAAGTGGTCAGCCTCTAACTGCTTGGGATGCCTCGATGCTATTATAGCATCAAATGTCGGAGAGTGGAGAGTGGAGGACGAGGGCCAGGATAAACAAGGATTGCTACGAGGGTTAAAGAGCGGCGCCCAAGATGTGTCTCTTTGTACATTACAGACCAAGCACAGTCGATGAAAGTGGGAGAGAGTGGATTACCACGGATTGCGGGCGTGTGATTGGGCGGATTGCGGCATCAGGGCAGCCCAAGGGCTGGCCAGAGAGCGCGGCCGCGGGTCACCGTGGGGCTACTGCATTGCATAAAGTTATGGGCGACTTCAGGATACGACGGACGGTACGGGGGAGGACTTGGGCGGTACTAACTCGTTCGTGTAGGAGGGAATGCACAAGTCAGGGCAATCAGGCTTACATAAAATGCTGGCACGCTTTCTGCCCCGCGTTTGCTGTGCTGGGCGTCTTGGAAGATTGCGAGTGCATTGCTAAGATGACCTTTTTGGACAACCATACTGGTCAACCAGCACATGTCCATTACTCAATTTCAAAGTCACTTTAGACAATACTTATGTCCGTTTTTCTGCCCTGACTAACCAAAATACGGCACAATTAATTTCTGACTCTTCTCTCAGAGACAACTCACCGTTTTACGTCCCGTTTAGTCAGTCGGTCCTGGGCGCCCTCAGCCAGCACCATCCCAAACGAGATGTTGCGCTGTACAAAGTGGTGACTTGGCAGAACCTACAAAAGGACTGGTCAACCGCTGATCGCGTTACCTAAGGAGCGACATCTGTGTTGTCACTCCTCAGTCACTCTCTCTCACTTAGGGCTTGTCCTGCCGGCCAGACGTCTGTAGCCAGGCATTTGAAACTCGTGCCTTGCGCGGCAGGAGAGAAAAGATTTTTATCTGCGTGTCTCTGCGCGTCACATCCAAGTACCTTCCTGCCCTCGCGTTTTCACTTGCTTCCTCCGGGCAGTGTCCGGAGCAAAAGAAGCTTGACGTCTCTCGCGTCTCACTCGCTTCTCGCTCGCTTCCGGGGTTTGATGAAGATGTGCATTTACCTCGTTTTCGCTCGCTTCATCTGCAGCCGTGTGCTGTCACCGCGGAATACTGCCGTTGACACCGTCGCAATGAAACGTCGACTACGAGCACTACTATCGCGGCCTCGAGATGCCGAGTGCTTAGCCTACAAATGGAATATCACATCAATCTCACAACATCCGACACTCGCATACGAGGACCACGAGTAAATACCACCGCTTTTTCCTTGTGAGACCGCTGGTCCTTCCCACAACAAGCATCAAGGATTCGTACACGGTATCAGGGTCCTGCCTCACTCAGCCATGCTGCTCGTTTCCCGTCTTCTGCACATCCAAAACAAGGTGATCAATCGTAAAGCAGTCTAAACGGTGCGACGTGACTTTTAGCGTCCTTTCAGTGATCGAACGTGCGCGGTGCGCTGCCAAACTGTTGGTGCGTTCATGCATCACCCCGAGTGTTGCAGCGAGTGCTGCAGCAAATGAGAACACGGTTGATGAGAAGCACGACAGCTGGCGTGCAGCGCATCCGGCGCCAATACATAAGGAGTGCTGTTTTTGATGCTTTTGATGCTTTTGATACTCCGCGGCAACTGGTTGTCTGTACCCTTTCAACACTCGGCTCATACTCTCCGTATTGCACGAGCCATATCCAGGTCCATGCTTCATCGGCTCATCTCCAAAACGTCGTCGATAATGTCCTCATTATCTCCGCTACTCCTTGACACCAACCCGAAATTATCTTTAACTTTCCACCGCCCATCTTAGCAGCGAATTCTAAAGAATGGGAAAAACCTCGGTGCCCTCACTAAACCACCACTAAACTTCAACTCCACCGTCGAAAATTCCACTTAAACCCTCGCAATACCCTCATCAAGCCAGTCACAGCCCACAAAAGCTTCAATATTGCAAGTGCCAGCCGTTGAAGCACCTGCAGATGATGAAACCTACATGCTCCAGTATCGCAGATTCGGCTCTAATGGGTATCGGCAACACCAACTCTTAGATTGTGGAGAGGATGAGCATCGTGCCATGGGCGCAGATGTTGAGTTGTGAATGTTGTTGACCGCTCCTTCATACTCATGGTTGTAGTGACGACTCCTCTAACGACCATGCTCGAATGCCGAGCACGCTCGGCCTCGTCTCGGCGGCTCAGATCTCGATATCAATCATTGCAATGGTAACCACATGGCGGCAGTTCAGGAATGCTGAAGCGACATCACGTCAGGTGCAGGTGTATTGCAGCGACTATCAAAAGATAATCCGTTGATATTGTCCAATCCTGACATGAAACGGCTATGCAGTACGAATAGGTTTGACACCGCTCTTTACATCATTGCACGACTGCGCCGAGAGATATTCCCATTTGATCCCTTCAAACACTTGATACACTTCTCGGTGCAACAGTAGCGGTCTCCAAAAAATTAAGACCATCTAGAAAGTCGCTGCTCAAGAAACGTGCTGGAAGAGCATCGAGTAGAAGCACTATATCGTGCATGCTGTCCAAGATATCGCTTTGACATTCATTCCTCAACCCCCACGTTCAAGCCACACCTCTGCAGTAAGTCTGCAAGACATTGATAAAATGCGGAGCGACAGGGAGTTTGATTCTACCCTAGTGGCTTCAAGTTTTGAACGTGCGGATTTATTTCCTGCAGCTGTGTCGCTGTCGATTTATGGCGGCTGAGGCGGATACTTTTGAACTTGAAGTTCCATGTGCTCAGAGACAATTTTGCACATTGATCTCGAGTGTAGTCGCGTACACCGTCTTACTCCTCACATAATCTCCTCGTACTCATACTAATCACGAGTCCAAGACAACGGCTCTTCCTCGTCTCACAATCCCACATCTTACTCTCCTACTACACCTCTTCCACACACAAATTGCGGCTACATCAACCCCCCCTCTCAAAGCTTGACCACAAAAGTACTGCAATGATACCTTACACTGCATGAAAGCACTCGGAAAAATGGCCGCGGGGACACAGCATACCGATGGAGGGTTGAATATCCCAGTTGCAGTGCTTTTGAAGGGTCCTGAAAGTGTTACGATTTAGAGTGTCGTAGAATACAAACGGTTTGCGAGTACAATTTGGAGAGAAGAGTTGGAGCACAATGAGAAGAGGTAAGAGATATCTGCACTGCACAGCTGCGATGCGTCTGCGACTTTGATATTAATATGCGTCGAGACAGGGACGAACACTCGATGCAAATATATTGCGACGCTGGTAAGCATGTCTCGTGGTTTCTGTTACGCATGAGACGTCGTGAACACGGTTAGCATTCCAAGCCTCACTTCCACGGCGACAGTGTCGTATCGTTGACCTCCATCAACCCATCATTCTTCAATACTCGACCCAAACAGGCAGTTTGAACCATCTTACCGACCAAAACAATGTCGTGAGACCATTCCAATCTATACTTGCCGTGCCACTCCCCTTAGCCGCTGTGCGGAACGAGTGGTGTACGAAAATGCCTCAAGCACAGAAATGGAGCTTGTCTCTGTTATGTCAGATTGCCTCGTATCTCAGGTGCGGTTCGCTAGGTGCGCTTGTGCATCGTATGAATAAGGAAGAATCGGCATCGTTCGGGTCGTTTTAGCAATTTGCAGGTGCCGTGGTGATTTCGTCATGGCTTGTGTCAACTAGAAGTCAACTTTGGCGACCGTAATGAAGTTGGTGATTTGGGTGGCGACAGAGTGCGGGAGTGCTGGAATCAGGATTCCGTGCAGCCGTGTGTACGAGGCTGAGTTTGAATGGAGAGAGAACAGGAGTCATGTGACTAATAGGCTAACCTTAGTGCCTGCGCTTTAAAAACGCTAGCAAATTGTAAACAAGGAAATGGACGTAGCAATTAGAGGCAATCTGGCCACGGTGTGAGCAATGTTTTATGTTTGATGAGGCCCTGCTCACATGACCCAATCAATCACCCAGCCGCCAAGCCTTGCACACTAAGCGAAACATCCGAAGCAGCTCCAGCAGCACCAACAAATCCAGCCTCGAAGCCAATACCGACGTCGTAACCTCAACCCACCACCGTCACGCATCATGAACTCCCTCCGCATTGCCCGCGCCGCCCTGCGCGTCCGCTCCGTCGCCAGCAAGGCCCCAGTCCTCCGCAGAGGCTACGCTGATGCGCTTCCGGATAAGGTCGGCTGATGAGTCCTGAAATCCGCAGGGAGCCCAATGGCTAACATATACGCGCAGATCAAATTGAGCTTGTCTCTTCCACACGAGGTACGTTGAAAGAAGCGCGGAGAACACGAATTGGGCGATAAGGAGGATGAGGGGACCGGGTGGATGTGGGGAGGGGATATGAGGGAGCATCGAGCTAGCCTGAGGCCAGGGAAGGCTGAAGTCATAAACATAAACAAGAAAGGGTCAATCGGACACAAAGAGCCCAAGGCTAATACGCATCGCACCAACAGAAGGTCTACGCCTCCCAGGACGTCGTTCAGGTCAACATCGCCGCCGACTCCGGAGAGATGGGTATCCTCGCCAACCACGTTCCATCCATCGAGCAGCTCAAGCCAGGACTCATCGAGGTCATTGAGGAGTCCGGATCCTCCAAGCAGTTCTTCCTCTCCGGCGGCTTCGCCGTCATCAACCCAGGCTCCGTTTTGTCTATCAATGCTGTTGAGGGTTACTCGCTTGACCACTTCTCTAGCGAGGCTGTCAAGTCCCAGATCGCCGAGGCACAGAAGATTGTTGGTGGTAACGGATCTGCGCAGGATATTGCTGAGGCACATATTGAGCTTGAGGTAAGAAGAGAGCAGAGCGAGGTTCGAATGCCAGGCTGGCAGGGCGGGTGATGCGAGTTGTGCGAGCAGCACGAAGCTTCGGAGCATTGCGAAGTTTCCAAGCATAACGCGGTTACGAGCTCTTTACGAGCTAGACGCCGCAGCAGCATAGCCAGCAGAACCTGCCCAAATCAGTTCGCATGTCGAAGCAGAACGAGTTGCTGACGTCACAACAGGTTCTCGAGTCCCTCCAGGCCGTCCTCCCAAAATAAATGCTGGGCGCATAATCCATAGAGCTGGGGAATTGTATTAGGAACGTAACCCTGTATATCAAAAATGAGCGTTTGAGACTGCGTCTTATGAAGACCATTTAGTGCAGGACACGAATAAGCAGTTCCCCTATTTCGGCCTACGACATGCAGTGTGAAATGGTGAAAACGGGATCTCAAAGGTGAATGGGAGACGCAAGGAGAGATGTCAAAGCGAGGCAAGCTGAAAGAGATGAAGATGGTGGCTCTTTCTAGAGGACATAAACATCCTGCGAGTATTTCTGGAAGTGTGGATGTCCTTGGGCAACCATTTTGCGTATTTTGTGCGTGTTAATGGAAATCATTTTTCTCTTAATTATGCCACCCAGCTCTTTCTCTCATTCACAACCACTGCTTCCTTTGATTTCACTCTTTCCTCATTTTGACTTCAAGGTGATGTCTTTGTTGAAGTTTGAAGCAAGGAACTTTTGCCAAGCGGCATTTTTGCTAACTCTGGTGGGATATAAGCCCCGGCATAGTTTTTGAATGGTGGCCTCGGATCTGAACGTTCCTTCGCTAGCTCCTGCTGAGACTGAATATTGGCCCGGAGTTCTTGCTGCAACTTGTCAGCCAGACTCAGGATTTTCGAGTCGACTTTAGGCTCCATTCAAGCGCGGTATGCGCCGTGTTTTCCATGCAGGCATGGGCATGAGGTCACGCCGAGCACAAGACGTGCTTGCCATATTTAAATCGATCGAGATACGATTGCGGAATGACGAAGCCAAGGATGTTGTCGTCCCTTCCTCCTCACAGGCGGCGAGCTCGACATTTTGAGGGCGCCACCCTGGCCACTCCTCACCACCATCTTCACTCAGCATCGTCAACCGACAGAGCTGGAGCACGCCTGGGGCTGCTCCGTACATTCTTTAGACATTCATATCTCTATATACATCAATATCCCATCGCCTTCCCTCCCCCAAGAACCTCAACCCATCAATCACCCATTAATAACCATCATCGAACGGCGGCATCAACGATAATCCAATCGACTTCGACGCCTCGAGCTAGATCTTCAGCCAAGACACCCATCCATGGACTAACCATGAGTTTTCGCCGCCCAAAAAAACACCATGACCTCGACTCCAGCCTCGAAGATGCATCCAGCAATGCCGCTCCATCCTCCAAGCGATCGGTTCTTAAGGCTGCGTTCTCGGCGAGGAAGAAGCATGATGCGCCTATCCCGACTGGGACGGTTGCATCAAGGATATCATACCTTCAGTCTTTAGGAGCTTCTGCCCAGAGCGTCTCTAGCTCCGCTCACCAACCTCTTGGCGTCAGGGGTGGCGGCCCGCTTACTGCTCGCCGGCTCGCCAACCAAAGTGGTGAGGATATACTAGAGGAGGTGGATGATAGGGGTGGGTTTGGGAGACGAACGAGTGCGAAGTTTGGGTTTCCGGCGAAGAGGAATGAATCGCCCGCTTTCGATAAGCCGGAGGAGAAGAGTCATACGATTCTGGGGTGGCAGATTAAGAGGGCGAAGGATCATGCTGATACTAGAAGTATTAGGAGTGGTAATAGTGGGAGGAGTCAGGAGAAGAGGGGGTTGAGGGAGAAGGTTAAGGATGTTTTTCGTACTGACAAGGAGGAAGAGAGGCCAGCGGACATACCAATTTCGAGCGGGCGAAGACGCATCTCAGTCAAAGATCGAGCGAGGGAGTGGAGCGAGCATCAAAGGGAGACTGGGGTGGATTCGACGGCTAGCTTTGCTCCTTCGTCAAGGCGATTGACAATCTTCTCCCAAAAGCCGGTTGCATTTACAACGGATGGGAACGCTGCGCCGAAGAAGCCCTTTGTATCGCATTTCAGAGAAGATCTTGATCTTCCAGGCGTTGCAAAGCTGGAGATCGAAGGGACCCAGGTTCAGGAAGTTGGGAGGTTAGCTGCTGATAGTTCGCCTTCGTTGGCTACTCTGGTGTCTCCCGCGGTCGAAGAAGTCAAATTCGCGAAAAGGGACTTCGCAAATGAGCCCGCTACCCCGGAGAATAAGATTGAGACGTGGCTTGCTGATGCTTCGCATGAATCGGTCGGTTCTGAGGATTCGCTGCAGCACTCGGTTACCACAACGTCTACTGGTCGCGTGAGGAGTGTGCAGCAGATGTATACTTCCCATGGAATCGAGCAGCCTTCTGAACTATTTACACAGCCTGACATTGTCGGTAAATTGGTTGCAGGGTCGAGGCGCTGTCACGTATGTAGATGGGTGAACTCACCGGTCGAACGGTGTACCTGCTGCGGGCATCGCCTCTGCATCGATTGTGAGAAAGTCAGCTACACTCCCGACTCCCACCAAGACGGCGCATTCCAGCTAGATCCCAGTCCCGCCGACGAAATCATGTTTGCTTCAGATGATAGTTATTCATCGCGCATTACCTTTGAGCCTCATAGCTGGGAGAAACCGATTCCTAAGGTTCTGAGGGATCGGAAGAGGTCGTCGAGGCAGTCTCCTAAATCGATTGGCCCAGTACAAAAGCCTCTGCCGATAGGATTTGTGATGACAAGCCGGGAGTCTTCTGTTGTTGGAGAGATTAAGCCGTTGTCTGTGTCGAAACCTGGCACGAGGATGCATTCGCTTCAAAGACGACCAACGCCGCTGAAGAAGGGACATACTGTTGTGCTGGTGGTATTGCCGAAGCCCTCTAGTCCGTCACCCTCTCCGACTCCACCTCAACGCCAAGCTGAACCGCAAAATCTTGTTACTGTCGCACTACCTGCAACTAAGGCTCGCAAGGTTGTCATGAAAGTGCCAGAGCCAAGGCCTGCACTAAATAGACCACACACACCACCAGAGGTCAAGCAGATCAAAAGGAGGAGCACAGTCAAGGACTCTCCATTCTTGAAAGCAGATCGAAGGCAGTCCGGTGCCGGCGTCAATGGGGACCCTAGCTTCAGGAGAACCCCACTCCGGAGAGCGCAGGAGATGACACCTAAGCCAGCTCCTGCTGCGGCACAAAGCGCTGTTGTTGAGAAAGAGTTGCATGTTCCTGGACACAAGGTCGTGGAGCTTAATGGTGGGGACTTGATTGAGGTCCTGCCATCTGCGCCTGGTTCTCTGCCATTCCGTCCGAAGTCGGACCTGCCAACTAGTCGTTTGGTTGGTAAATCTGCCACTGTGAAGACGGAGTCACCTCTGGGCACTCACCTTACCGCTGCAGTCGCGATCCAAGAGCCAAGCCCAGACCCAGAGCCGCCATCCAGTCTTTTAGTTCTGCCTCAGATTGCCGCTACCTCAGAGAGCGTGACATCCTCCATCTGCAGAGAATGCGATAGTCCCAGCTGTCGAGCAACACATACAGGATATCGTCCATACCGCCACAGCGTCTCCTGCAGCCGCAAGGAGATAGAGGCTCAAGTAGCTCTGCAAGTTGACACAGGCAGGCTTACACCACCTTCACCTAGAAGTACTTGGAAAAGGCTGCAGGTGTCGTCGTCTCTTGTGCCGAAGCCGCTTTCGCCTGTTAAGCGGATTACTCCCTCACCGGAGATTGTTACTCCGCCGGCAAATGTTAGGGTGGTGCCACCCACCGCGGATAAAAATCCGCCGAATTTGCAGGAGTATCCGTTTCCTGGGTCTGTGCCTGGAAAGGTACAAAGTGCGCAGTATCCGGTTGATAGTGATGATGAGGTGGAGCGAAGTCCGACAAGACTAAACCCGCCCGAGAAGTACATTTCGAGGAATGATACCCCTGCTAGGTATAGGGGTGGAAGGTCGTTGGCGCCTAGTCACGGGAATGTACGAAGAAGTCAAAGTCGTGGGCGAAGCAGGGCCGAGAAGGATCAGTGGACGCTTCACCGGGATCCGAGCAGAAGCCGGTCGAAACATGGCCATCGTGGCTCGCAATGGCAACCTCTGCGCCACTCTGACGAGGTAAGTCGTGTATTGTGTCTGCTTGTGTCGGGTCGTCTGACGAGAATAGGGTCGCCATCTCAGCGCATATGGACACAGCTTCTTCCCGGATGATGCGCATCATTCGCATGATATCCGACAACACACAGTCAAAGACCATGATAAGGTATTTATTGATGATTCCGTTGTTCCCGTGGTTTCTGTTCCTGTGGTTTCTGCTCCTGTGGTCGCTATTGTTGCGGCTGCTTCCGTTGTGGTTTGGAAGCTGGAGAGCTCGAAGCCTGACATTTCTCAATTTGATGCAGTGCCTTGGCGAGCTTTGTGAGATTGTTTGTCAGCGTTGCGAGTGGATGTTTGGTTATGAGAGATTGTTTTAGGGTGAGTGAGCTGAATCTTGACTGCGTGATGGGCAACAAGTTGTTGCCGGCGTCAGATGATGAAGTACCACGGAAGTCCAGATAGATTGCTTGCGACGAATATCAGTGGGTTTTGTCCGAGCTCTCATGTATCTCATGTAAGATGTGTCAATGCCACGATGGAGCAGTGCGGAGAGTCTTTCGTGCGCTTTGGCCATATGAGAAGTAGCAATCTTGTGGCAAAATCCGCCAGTGGCACAAACCAGACTTGGTCTCCAATTAAGTGCCTTGCGACTGCGCTGGAGACTAGCATCGAGAAGTGAGTGACGTGGCTGTGTCCAACCAGATGGCGAAACAAATTGTGATGAACTAGGAGACGTAGCTATTTCCGACACAAAGCTGCATTGGGACCCATCATTGGTAACCTCAATTGCTCGTTGTTAAAGTCAGCATGCTGCTCTTGACCTCACTGTAATGCATCGAAACTTCGTATATAAACAACCAAATATTAAGAAGAATCGCTCGACCTCAGCATGCCCTAGTTCGGCAGCTGAACCTCCGACTTCATCGCTGGTTTGGCGGTGGCTCAATTGGTTCACACACCCATTCACCAACGGGTCGATGCCAGTCTAATTTATTAAAAAGCTTATTTCCCCGAGTTCTGGCTCTTGTTTCTTGCTTCATTACAGACCGAGTCTACGAAGAGCAAATGAACGCTTGCATATGCAGCTCCAGCTTCCTAGGCAAAGTACCTAAGTAAGCATCTGCTCTCAAGTCGAGTCCTACTTCTATTCAACGTAGACAAAGTCTTAACAATCTGAAGTCATGCCTTCTATTAGAAACTCAAGTTCTTCAAGCAAGTACCCAAGTCAGCTCTCTGCTTCTCACAATGTTGAGCCCAATGTGGCTAAGTGGTTCCACAATGCGTATACAACTGGCCAAACTCCTGAGCAGCAACATGGCAGTCTACTCTGTATGAAGCGATAAGTTGCAAACTTCCTCCTAAGAGCTGAGTGGATCATGCAATCCGCAAGCTGCGATTCATTGCTCATTTGCTGAAGGCTAGGCGCCCGAGTACTATAAGGGCAAGGCTCTGTTCTGGTCAAGTCCAGCCTTTCCTTCTGCTCATGATAGGCAAAGCCTTTCGAAGAACAAGTCAACAGTTCAATTCGCACTTCAAAGCTGTAAAAATGGTACTTGAGTTAGCTCTTCCCTATGAGTTCGAGTCCTGTTTCGCTCCTTCAAGAAGACGAATTCTGGAATGTCAGGTCATGCACTCGATTTACAGCACAAGCCACGCCAGCAAGCACTTAAGGAAGAAGTCTGCTCACAAGTTCTGAGGCCGGAATCTATCCTCAACATAGGAAATGCCTTGAAAAGCTGAGATTAAGCCTTCTTTTGCAGCTCAGCGCCCTTGCGAAAGTACTTCAGTAAGACGGCTGCCTCCAAGTCGCTGGTGCTCCATTCATGCCTCTACTATATACAAGGTCCGATAAGATCAAGTGCAACCTACGTCCACAATCAGGTTCCGAGATCTCTTGTTAAGCAAGCGCTTTAGTCCAAGGAGCGGCCTCTTTCTATTCTTTACCATAGGCGAAGTTCACGAGATCAACTGAAATCCGAAGTCTTCATGCACACGTTCACTCCCAAGCGCCTACTTGAGCAATTTGTATGCCGCAGAGTCTTGATCGTCCCTTCCTTCTTCGCCATCACATAGTCGATGAAGATCAAGTTAAGCGATTGGCATCGCAAGTCAACCTCAAAACTCCTATATTAAAGGACCCCTTTTCCGCGAGGGCGCCAAGAACCAGAATTAGCAAGCACTCAAGTCATAGCTCATCATACTGACTTCTCTAAGGCTCACTCAAGAACTTCTCATCGTACAAGGCGATCCAACTACTCGCAAACCTCTTTCGCCTTTTGCCCTTCTGTGCCCCATACGCACAGAATTCAGCATTCGACCGAGTATATTGAGTGTCACTCGTGTCCTCGTTGCGGTCTAACACCAGAGGGCCAACCTCAAGAAAGCAAAGCTTGCTGTCAAGCTCACGATGAGCTCATGGACCAACGCAAGGTCCTCCCACGCAAGGGAGTTGCACAACGTTCTACTCGTCCTCAAAAATCGAGCTCAGTCCACACAACGAACAGCGGAGCATCGTCGTCCACTATTGGATCCGGAGGCATAGCCGACCAGCAAAGCCATGTTCAACCTCAGACATCAGGAGCAATCTTCCGGCTGGAGAGGGAGGACACGCATATCCTCTTCTCTGAGGCAGGAGGTCCACCGCCAGAGAGTCCAGGTCAAGCAACTGTCGGGCATGGCCACCTCAAAAAACTTGGAAACACTATCAAGCGTAATGCTTCCAATGCCCATGCTCGCGTGGGTGGCATGGTTAAGCCCCGTGGTCGGTTGGCTGGTCGTGCAGAGAGACGCCGCAGAAAAAGTGCTGAGGCGCGGAGAAGGATTGCTGAAGCACTGGACAGTCCAGAGAGAAAGTACTCTTTTGCACCGTCCGATGATGCAGAATTGGTGTCCTCTACGCACCAGACTGGCTTCCATCAGAAAGGCCAGTACATTCTTCGGGCAGCTCGAAACGCATATGACGATGAGAGCGAGCTGGAGGATCAAGCTAGACTCGATCACCACGGATTTATGCTAGATTCGACCCAGTTGACAGCCGACCACCCTTTCTCCCAACTGCCGGATCCACGGTCCAGAGCCTCCATAACCAGAAGTGCCCAGTCATCGAATCCTCAGCACAGGGTGTCCCTTCTGCATATCCCGGATCCAGCAATCCGTCGCCAGCATGGCGCATCCTTCCACGACGATAACCAAAGCACTATCTCTGGCTACTCCAGGGTGGTTGAATTTGACCCAGAGTTGCCAAGAGAACCAGCTCCAGTACCATCAGAGCGTGAGCCTGCACGGATGAAGAGGTACCTCTCTGAGCACCGTCCAAGGAAACAAATCGGGCGTGTTCTTACGTACTCGAAGAGCGTCAACCACAGGATGGGTGCAGATGGCCCTGCCAGTTTCAGTTTGCAGGGAGGATCGACCAACTCTGGCGATGGCATTCCTCCATTCTCGGTCAACAATACTTGGTCTCTCAGCGGTGTTGATCCAGGGAATCGTGCTGAACTCGGAACTGACTTGTCTCGGAGTGGTAAGGCCCAACAAGGCATATTCAGGAGGAGCGACGCCCCGAGTGCATCAACTCTGGAAGGGATGTTCATTGATTGTCAGCCACGAATGGAAAATAATACCCAGCAGTCCACGGGCAGCCAACACCTTGGCCCAGAAGTGTACAAACAGAGACGGCTCGGCTTTCAACGCTCGTCTTCTCCAGCCAGGAAAGCCCTTCGCCCAGTGCACAGATCGCATCAATTTGCTGAGATGACTGATAGTCAGATGGAACCGTCCTATGCCTACCAGCATCACCAACATGTGCCACAGCCAATCACAATGGCGAATCCTTACCAACACGAAGATAACTTCACTTCTGGATATGTCCGGCTTCCCAACCAAGCCACTCCTGGAAAGCGCAAGTTTGAGGAGGGAGATGTTTCCGAGGAACCGATGTCTGCTAAGAAGCAGCGGATTGAGACATCAAGTCAGATTGTGCCCCTTCCCTTGCCTGTTGGCCATATGATGGGCTATGCATTGTCGGCTCCCGAATCGCAATCACCCTTGGCCACACCAACTGTGCAGAGGTGGCTTAATCAGCGGATCGGTCCGTTCTTGGGCCCTATATCCCCTGAGCTTACTCACCGATCATCAGGACCTCGTGTGCCAGTTAGTCGTTCGATGATGAGACTTGGTAGCGCCGACCCAGAGGACTGTGGAATTGTCCAATCAACCGAGACTCCTGATCCAGCATGCTTTGGTCCACACACCCTGCCGACTAGGACAAATCTGATATCTTCGACTGTCCTAGGACCAGGACCTCCGTTGGCCGTGTATTCGGCACCACCACAAAAACCGGGAACACCGCCTGTGTCGGCTTCTCCACTTCGTCCCGTCGATTCCATTAGTAATGTCCCAGCCTCGCCTACAACAGTCTCCATGGATGAGAACGACTTCTTCCCAACTCTATACCCTCCACCGAGGGCACTGAACCAAGAGCCCAAAAACTGGCACGCCGCGCATCCCTATGTTGGGATGGAAGCTGCTACTACGCTGTCGCAAGAGATGGACAGAATGGCTGTAGCCCGCGAGTCCGACGATGTGGCAGAGCAAGCTCTTGAAATGGCACAAATGATGGAACTTATGACTCGCCAGGTGACACAAAATCGGCCTGGTGCTTCGGTTGCAAATCCCTTAATTATTGAGGAGTCTCTATTTCCTGAGCGTCTGGGACCTGCTGATACTGACGAGCTGGATCAGCAGTTAGCTTATTCGCCTACACCATCCGATTCTGGCGATGCGCCTCCGGCTCAAGGGGACCGACTTGCTTCGCCTGCGGAGTCGGATGCTGCAGATCGTGGCAGGGGGAGAATGTGTGAGATACGAACGAGGATGCCGGAGGAGCTGACTAGGGCTCTGGCAGCTCATTTGGGTGTCTCACCAGAGAACGTGCTGGAGGTGAGGGTCAAGACTTCGTTATACCTGGACGAGGAGACATGGCATTGCCAGCCGTGGTGGAATCCTCGGCGTGACCGAGTGACATAATATTGAGCCGAGGATGACTGGGAATGAGTCGTGAGGTTGTTGCAGTGTTGGTGTTGAGTAGTTGTGGAGATGTTGCGAGGCTGAAGCGGCGGCTGGATATTTGCAAAGGTTGGAGGTCTGGGGCTGAGTGGTTGATCCGAGTAGTTTCTTGAGTCTGAGTCACTCGTTAGGCAGTATTTCAGGAAGCCCAGAGTCGTAGAGGATGTTGATGGAGCGGTAGGAGCGTTGAGCTTCTTGGGTGTTGCCGGGTAGGTGTCGAGGGGAAGGATAGTCGTTCGTTTTGGAGGAATAGGTGACATAAATAAAAGCAGTTACTACTTGGCCCTTCCCCGGGGATTTGAGCTTCGTAGGTGCGGTGCGCTAAACGATGCATGTCCACATGTGATCAGTGTATGTTTCAACGTGGGGGACTTACATTGTCAGCTATACCCAAAGTTGACAAGGCGATGCAGTAACTGGTTGGTAACCACGGACGTCTTGCGCTGTCGATTGCTTTAAACAGTATCGGAACAAGACTCTCGGCTAAACCTTACCACCACCTAGTTGTTGATAGGGTCCAAATCCGTACTACGATTGATAGGTGCTGGTGAAGGGCGAACCTTGACATTTCCGAATCGGACTAGCGTGGGTCACACCTCCTTCAACCCTACGCGGCAGTAGAGCTCAACACGCGACATCCGCAATTCAAACACAAATTACACCCACTCATCACAAAATTGACTTCGCGGACAACTAGATCCCTCAATTTGCTACCGATGCAAACATGGAAGCCGAGATGTCTGCAGTGACCTCTCAGATGGATGTTCTCGCCGTTCATGGCTGGGTCGGAGAGTCCGCCTGTCCTGGAAATCAGGCGCAGGCGACAGGAGTCCAACCACCAACTGAGCCAACCGCAATGAGAAAGCCGCCAAGTGCTCGTTCTCGTCGTCCAATGCAGGAGTTTGCAAAGAGGTGTAATAATAAGAATATGGCCGTCCGCAAAAAGGTACTCCACGACTTGTCTGATATTCTCTCTGGCATTTCTGTCGGCAACACAGTCGCACCACCGCCAGTACAGATGAATGGCCAGCCGAAAACTGAAAGTTAACTGCAAATGCTCATGCTTGAATGTGGTCGGCCATACTGACTTCTTCAACTCACCAGCTTTTACTCGTGCATGTGACGCCATTGCTCAACAGCATCCGACTGCGAAGTAAGTTCAAGACACCGCCAAGAGTATGGCTAGCATACTGACCAGCCAATTACTCCAGCTTCTTCTTTTGGAATTCTCAACGCCCAAGCCCCAGACGGCACCGAAGTCAGCTATGTTCTGCAAAGCATCAACAAGCGACCTCAGGAGATGACCGCTGTTGGCGGCAAGTCTGCGAAGATAGCCGAGAAGTATATGGCCGAGGACGGCAGCATTCCTCCTTTTTGCCCTCCCAACTCCGCCACGTTAAGGATCAGAATAGTCTCGTGGCTGAACTGAGACAGCAGTGGTCTAACAGCCCAACCAACGAGGACCATGGCAGGCCTGTGCTTGAGGTCTTGCGCGAGCTCTACTGGCTCATTGAAGTCATTGGTGACACGCAGAGTAAGACGGATGCTTTTCCCTGTACCATTCCGCCGGACCTGAAGTCGTTCAATCTTTTGGCCAAAGATATTAGAATGCCGGGCCGCAACACGGATGAGCATTGCAATGGCGTCAAGCTACTGATCATGCACTGCATGATAAACCACGGCTGGTTCGAGAACAACGAGGATGACAAGTTCTTCATCGACAAGATATAGACTGAAGAGCTGCCAATGAGCTGCCAATGAGGAAGCGCAAGGAGAACAAAGTGAATAAAGCTGCTGCCAAAGCCTCCGCTTGAGCCAGGAGCAAGGAGGTCAAACGACGGAAGACGGAGGAGCAGAAAGCTGAGGCCGTGAAGGTGGGCCAGAACAAGGGCACCGAGGCCAGCGCTGGTGGAGACACTGAGATGGGCGAGACCTCCAGCATGGACCCTGACTCGTAGATCCCACGAGACTACATGGCACAATAACAAAGCTGGTTTGCTGGAGGAGGACTCGGGAAATATCAGTATATATGGAGTTCTCGACGGACGTCGGCATTATGTCGAGAGCGCTGATACCATTGTCAATTGAGGGAAGTCAAAACTGATCACTACGAATGTGTTAGTTGTCTAATAAGTAGAGTGCAATATGCAAATCTTCCACAAGCTTCGTGATTGGTGATGCTCTCTGGTGATGTGTCGTGCCGAGGTTTTCGGATCGTTTTGCTCAGAACCTAATGCGGTCTTGACTTAGCATGTATAGGGTACATCAAGTGGCAGTTACAGTGTCCTTGCAGAGTATTGTTTTTGCACGCTAATTCCCGCGCTCATATGACCTTGAAAACGCAATCAAATGCGCACAACGAGCCATGAATTTAAGCAGGCGCGCTCCCAAAAACGGACCAGCGCGGCAGATCACCACCTAGCGACAACAGCCTTCCACCGGTAAACCTCGACTTGGCGATACCACAGATATAGGATATTCGCATTATCGGATGTAATATTACACACCTTATCACCTACCGAGAATACTTTTCAAGCACAACTATGGCGTTTAGTCATATACTGACGAGATGTCTGGAGCCAAGCAACAACCACCAAATGGCTCACTGAGCAATATTTCTAGTTGGTACAGAGGCCGCACCCCGAGTCCGGAGTCCTACACACCGCTTCAACGCCCGTTGTCACTCATGGCCGGTCCCCCCAACGGGTATTCCAACCCTGCCCCTTTGGGTCAAGAGCTCGGGCTGACAGCATAGGCAAATGGATCGTGAAGCTTTGGTATTGAACAATTACATACCTCCCCACCAACCGGGCCACGCCGCAAAAATCGAAACCAGAGATCGTCCGCGGCCGACAGAGATATCAAGAGGGAGCACAGCGAGGACATGTTTGCGCCACCAAATCTTATGCGCCAAGTTGACGAGCGGGGCAACAGCTTTGGAAAAACATTGCCACAGATCTCTTCACCAACTGGCCCACGCTGTAGATATCCTGAGAGTCATCTGACATGGCCCAAGAAACACATGAAGGGGGAGTACAGCGAGGACTTGCTTGCACCTCCATCAAAGCGTCGTCGTGTTGAGGCAAGCACAAACCCCAACAGGATGCTGCTTGGGAGTGCCACCGCCAACACGGAGCTTCACCCCGTGATCTCTAACACAAACCCGAACAGAATGCCGCTCGGGAGTGCCGTAACCTACAAGAACCTTTTGAGCGAGAACTCCAGCACAAACCCCAACAGAATGTCGCTCGAGAGTGCCATGGGCGGCCAGGAGCTTTTGACCGAGAGCTGCTATACAAACACAAACAGAATGCCACTCGGAAGTGCCGTAATCAAGGATCTACTGGCCGAGAACACTCTGATTCGCCTCGAGTCAACCACAAACCCAAACAGAGTGCCACTCTGGAATGTTACAGCCAACAAAGACCTTCTAACGGAGACATGTAGCCCAATTCGCTTTCAGTCAACCGCAAACCGCAATGGAATGCAGCTTGGGGGCGCCATGGCGGGCCGGGAGCTTCTGACCGACTCCAGACTAAGATCGCTCAATGATCTTTCCATACAGAAGAGAGAGGACCTAGCCCAAGCCCGGAACCATACGCACGTCGTCGAAGATTGCACTGTGATTCCCCCAGATCCAAGAAGGGACCCAACCCAAGCCCGGAACCATACGCACGTCGTCCAAGGATGCACTATGGTTCCCCCAGATCCAAGAGAGGACGCGGCCCAAGCCCAGAGCCACACGCACGTCGTCCAAGATTGAACTATGATTCTCCCAGACTCAAGAGAGGACGAAAACCAGGCCCTGAGCCATACGCACCACCTCGCGAGCGACCATTGCAGCCCATAACCGGTCCCAGCGGGTATTTCGACTCTCGCTTTGGGTTATAATCTCAAGCTAACAGCACCAGATACCTCGATCTACAAGATTACGCAGCTCCTCGTCCAAGCTTGGAGTTCCATGACCAGCCTGAAGTCATGCCTAAGCCCTCGGTGCGTCGCACAGCAAAGATCCACGCCAGAACCATCGAGCTGGTGCATGCGCGCATGGGCATCACGGAGGCTATCATTCCCCTCTTTGAGCATAACGATTTTTACAGAAAGATTATCGAGAAGGAAACGCAGCTCGCCGACAATATCGAGATCATGATCGAGACGCAGATAGAGCTGACTGCCCTGAACACACTTTTCCAGAGCAAGATGGCTAATCTTGTTACGCTGGAGCATAAGACGAAAGCCCGCCGCACCAGGTATGAGAAGGTCTGTGGCGAGGCCAAATGTCTTAGGACCCAGATCGAATTGTTTCACATTTTGTGGAGGAAGCATTCGAGTGAGAACAAGGGTCGGGAGCTCGCTGAGTCGAAAATGAAGCAAGGCTCAGAGGGGTGTCAGAGGTCATACGGCGGTGAGGATCTTGATTATGATATGGCCTCGTGATGCCCCTCAAGCTCCATAGATATTGTATAAGTAGGCGTAGTGGTAGACTAGCCTGTCTTCATCGTGAGCACTAAGGAGCTCAAGCACAATGAAAGTTTGCCACAATAACCGATCTTGACAAGCCGTGGAACCGGCCTCTGGAATAACACTTTCCGAAAAGAGTGCCAAATCCGACACCGCCAAAGTTGACCAGTTGCAATTTGTTTATCATTCTTTAATAAACAGTGGCGCCGAGGTCCAAACTTTGAACTGATTCGTGCTCCGGTTGAGAACGTGGATAATGATACCCCAATCAATATCGTTGGACACCAACCCGGTTAACATCACAAAAGATATCTGCCATCATCCGAAACCAACTCCCGCCAATAGCGAGAATGACATGGTCACTGGCCATGTGGAAGGGAAAGCTCAAAAGTGATTGCAGAGTTGAGAATCGATGCAGGCAACCAATTAGCAGCAGCAACTGAGCATTGCAAATTGATATGATTTAAAGAGTACTTATCTACACCCTCCCGTCTGCTCCTATCTATAACCTCTCTCACTCCCCCTTCCTAACGCTTACACATTAAAAGCGACACTCCCCTCCACCAACCCATCGCTCAACTTACTTAACCCCACCCACTCCGGCGCATACCTCCTCACCTCTTCAAGCGCCTGCACAGTCCCCTGCTTATTAGCATCAGCCCACAAACAAACAACTCGCCCTTCCATTCCCTCCTCACCCAACCCCTTGCCCTCCGACACAGGCCACTCAACATCAACCTCCCACTCCCCATCCCAATCCCTATGCCACAGCTTAACCTCTTTGGATCCCGCCTCCGGCACAGACTCAAACCTATCATCCTTCCCCGCACCCTTGACACTTACCGCCTTCACCGGGCGCGCAAAGCGGATAGCGCACGCCTTGGTGTTGTTACCCTCAATCTTAAAGGTCGCGGAGTTGGTGCCTTCGTGGCGCACGACGATGTGGTTCAACCACAACTTGTATGAAGACTCGGGTGGAATTCCTGGGTTGAGAGGCACGACAGACGGCGGGATGCCGGTGTAGGAGCAGAAGCGGATCTTCTTACCTCCCTTGCGGGACTCGCATTGAATGTCTTGGCCTGCTGCAGATGGAATGAATGCGATGATTGGGCGGACGTAATCCTCAAGGCCAGCGATGGTGACGGTGTTGATGCCGGTGTCGATGTCTACGGTTTGCTGGAAGTAGGCTTTGTATCTGTTGTTGGCTGAGAATGGGAAAGCGACGAGGTTATAGATCAAAGTGCCAATAAACAGTAAGAACAGGAACATCGGGATATGGTACGTAAACCTATGAAGCGTCGGCGTAGTCGGCAGGAGCAGGAGGACGGTGACGAAAGCAACGACCATATACGGCAAAACCAAGCTCGAACCATCTGGTCCGGTTTGGCCGATAGCAGTCACCATCAGAAGACCAGCTTGCTCAAGCAAGATGATGACGAATGGGCCGACGATGAGGAATTGAATGAGCCAGGTCCAGCGAGGAAGGCGACCGGACCAACCCTGCTCGTTGCCGTATGGTTTATGATCGTGGTCGGTCAGGGCGTGCGACAAACGGCGGAGATGGCGACGATACGCTGGGACATTAGAGTCGTCTGGACCATCGACTTGAGTGCTTCCGCCGCCGAGCGTGTGACGCGCGTAGTTTGCGAAAGTGGTTCTGCGGGTCTCACTGGCGCCGTTGTTACTACCATTACCAAGAAGTGGAGTGTCCTCAGTTGACTCCTCGGTTGGTCCATCGAGGTTCGTCTGGGTAGCGGTTTGGTGTTCTGTGTCCTCGGGGTGGCTAGTCTCCGACTCGTGCTGCGCCGGCGCAGTCTGCTCATTTGAATCTGGCGGGGCCTGACGGACAGCATCCCTGCTGTCATGTTCCTCATGCGCTGCGGCAGCATATTGGCTCTTGGTCGGCAGCAAGAAGAGCTCGCAAAGCGAAATCACCAGAGCGAAGAAGATGGCAATCTCATAGAACACAAAGATGTAGCCGGAAGCAATGTTGAAACGGTCCTCGAAAACGGTGACGCCGACGAGGATACACCAGCCGAGAACGAACATCCACATGTAGGCGTAGCCGCGAGTCAACGCGGATGGGCGAACGGCGTCTGCGCCTCGGAGGATAAACCAGAAGCTGCAGAAGTTCAACGAGATCATCATGATCCAACTGTTTCGTGTGAGTAATGGACCATTATTGGCGAGGGAATACCACTTACACTGCATACTGACTGCTGTAGACAATCAATGGATTGATCTTCGCTAACAGAAGTCCGGCACCAAAGGTGAGAAAAGACGAAAAAATTATGGCAATTGGCCAGCGAGCGAAGCCTTTCCACCCATTCAGGCTAATAACCTCTCCATCATGTCCAGTATTCCCATGCTCAGTGGTGCCAGAAAAGAAGTAGAACTTATCCTTCTGCACTAGCAAATACATGATGAGGATGATAGCAAGCGGACAGCAGATCAAGAAGGTCAGGGACCAAGCAAACAAAGTCCTCAAGCCGAAGACTGGGAAGGCAGAACCGAACAGGTCAAACCAGACACCGTCGGTCTGCTTGCCATTACGGACCTTGCCGCGGGCTCTGTCGCCACGTGGACTATCGAAGGTCTTACTCGTGTCATCAGCCAAAGACTTGACGGTGGCCACAGATGCCGAAAGCATGTGCCAAATCGAATCACGGTTGGTATGCCTAGCATCGTCCTGGTCAGTGTGGTATCTCGCTCTCGGGTTCCAAAAAGCAACATCGAGGCCACGGAGGCCCAGGATATCCTCAAAGACGACATAATCGGTCTGGCTGGAAACAACGCCTTGCTTGAAGCCGTCACCAGAAATGATAGTTCCGAAAGGATTCGGACTCTTCTGATAGAACTTGGTGATCTCTTGATCGGTAGATCGGAAGAGGGTAGCTCTGCCACCAGCACCCGCACCTTCAAGATTGAGGAAGGTATGGGTGAAGAGGGACATTGGGTGCTGGGTATATGCTCTGGCACCATTCAAGAAGTCCTCCTCTCCGTTGTTGAACAGAGCAACTATTCCCTTCTTGGGTCTGTTGCCAGAGGTAGTGAAGTAACGGATGAGTTGAAGAATGGTGATGACTCCTACTCCATCGTCGGTAGCGCCGAAACCGGTTGACACAGAGTCGTAGTGAGCGTTGACGAGGACTCCGCCGTGGCCGTGGGTCTTCTTGACCATGCTCAGATCGGATTCCCACCATTCGCCCTCTTCATCCTCGGTACCACGAATATAAACAATAATGTTGTTTCCCTCGAAATACACAGTTTGCCCCGGCTCGTGGTTGACGCCGTTTCCCTTTGGTGGGCCTGCAGCGGAGCAAGTTACATTTGATTGCAAGTCGTCGAAGATGGTTACTAAGGGCGAAGCAATTCCCCTGCGAAGCTCATCCTCCTCTGTGGCCAGAGACATAGAGTCGAGATCCTCCAGTGCAAGCTTTGGAATAGCTCCGGTTTTGCCCTTCGACCACTCAACATCATTCTCCTCAAGTATGCCTTCGACCCTCCTCAATAGCCAATCATGCACCTCATCGTTTCTTCTCGAGTTATATGGATGGTAGCCATTGGTCAATTCGTTCAGGTCCTGCCAGGCTTCACTGATGTTGAGGCCGTTGTAGCGGACAGGATTTACAGGTGCTTTTGGGACAGTCTCATGAACGATGAGGACGGGTATCGTGATCGCTAGGTATACGAGTACTGTAAAGCCCATCACAGCCGTGGCTGTCATGGTACATAGGCGTATGAACATATTAGCCATACCGGGGTTGTTGTAAGCAGTTCGCTGTTGTTATGGAGCTGTGGGACAGCGTTAACTGGTCGCTGTTTTTGAGCTCAATTAAGCATGCTACATGGGAACCACGAAGTTACAGAAAGTAGGGTTATAGGTGTAATGAATTAGAAAGCAATGGTGATATGTTTACACCACGTGAAGTGGTTGTACATCAGATCGAACTTCGATCAGCAAGACGAAGCGTCGTTAAGCTGTCACCCGGAAGGTGTGGTTCTAAGCGCCAAGGTGACGTGCTGGGTCCGAGCTTAAGAAAAGACGACTAGGATGAATGCAGCAATTGCGAACAGCACGACAAGGGCAAGTTTTGGAGGATTTAAGAGGTTTTTATCTTCGACGAAGACTTGCACGGAGGCCTGCTTTCATGTACCAAGTATTGATGATATGTTGTCGTGCAAGGCACTGAAGGGTTGGCAAATTATGGTTATTATGCACAACTTTGAATATTTTCCGTTGAACTATGAAACTCGAAGATGCGGAATAGTTGAAGTAGTTTGGATTTACTGCGTCGCGGCGTCAAGGTTCGACGTGTTCGGCATTCGAGCAGCGTTGCACGAGAGTAGCCGACTACTCCTCCCTACCCTACTCCTGCAAATCTGAGTACTACTTTATGCCAACCGTTGATGCAAGAGTACCCAGGAGTAGGGCCAAGAGCCGCTCGTCGCTTTCTTGCAACCGATCATAGCTCTTGAAATGTGCAGTTACCTGGTGACTCGCACCAACAACCACTCTAAATATTGTTTTTTGGCCACGTTTCCCACGGTTGTCATCACTTTTGAAGAAAATCTGAATATTTCTAAGGTATCATTGCAGCGATACAACATAACTTAAAGCTATATTTAATCACGTGCTACTCCTCACGCCTTACTCCCTACTCCCTATTCCCTACTCACTACTCCCTACTCCCTACTCCCTATCGAGATTTTTGATTTCGAAAGTATACTTAACTCGGCGGTGCTCGTGAAAAAAGCGCCTCTACAATCTCTCGAGTTTGCAATTGAAAAAGCCCAGGTAAATAAAATGACCCCGATCCACACAAATTTCCGAGTTCTAAAGCTCTCTGAACAGAGGTAAACCCAGCAAGAAACCAATAACTTAGGCATCACCATATCAGTCCAGTCAACACTAGTTCATATTCTGGGACTATTTCTGCTAAATTCCAACTTATCCATTAAGGTCGATTACTGGCGTTGCATATCCACTTATTTCCAGCCATCCCGGCTCCCCCGCAAAGTCCAAGCTTCAACATATCTGCCGAGGCCTGAGCGTGGCAATCCGCCATTTCGCTGCAGGCTATGTGGTGCCCGAACCAAGCCAAGTCGCCAACCAACTTGCGACTCTGCCTCCTGCATCTCCAGCTATGGCGCCTTAGTTCTCCTGGTGCGTTTGGCGCTGCTGGCTGTGCCTCCGCGATGTCTCCTTCTCTTTGTTCCCTTCCCCGTTGGACTTCGGCACCAACCACTGTTGTTGAGTCGTCACCTCCTGGCGCTGCCTCTGGGGCTGTGGAGGACGATGGTAATTGCAACTCCGACGCGGAGAACCCAGTATACTGGGCCGACAACAGGGGCAAAGCTAACCGCCATGGTTGAAGCTTATCTTCATTATTCTCGGACTAGATCTTTGAGGAGAGATTAAGATGTTGCCGGTAGGTGTCTAATGCTTTATCGTGCTTCAAATACTCAATCACAAACTCTTTTGCGGTCCTAACAGGCTCAGAGGCAACAACAAGGCTATTTTGAGGGTTGCTTTTCACGGCCGGACCAGTCCAAACTTGAACTTCACCTATTCTTTCCACAAACCCTTCTTGTTTTCAACAAGCAGATGAGGGGCTATAATATCCATCAGAAATTCCTCCCTTGTCTTCATAGTCTTGAACGCCGGATTATTGATTCGGAGTCTGAAGGATTCCAATTGAGTATTGACCTCTTTTTGGAAGAGGGGAAATGGTAATTACGGATGAAAATGCCCCTCTCATTTTGGTGTTTAGATCTTATCTCGGTTGGCTCATTTCTACTGACTTATACAGGGTGTGCTGTTGATATAGATGCTCAGGTTTGGTTCCAGACTCTTGTGTTTCCGCGCTAGTTCTAATACTCAAGGCTGCACTTCCAGCGTGGGCTAGGTACTCTTTTCTGGCGGTTGCCCTCTCTGTTTTGCCGGTGCGCGTTGGCAGCATTCAGCAGATCTTTGGATGTCCTGGACCTGAAAGAACTGCTGTCTCTTGGTGGTGTGGTGGGCCCGGTGAGATCATCCACGCCTCACACTGGGAATATTGATTCCTGATTTCCTGATGCAGCTGAATCCAGTCAAGTGCGGTGGCGGGTAAATATTCATCAAAGCCGGGGGTTTGATTAATCAATGCTCAAATGCCGGTGAGGTTGATTGCGAAGGGTAATGATAAATTTGACTTAAGACTTACCCCACGCCGCAAAATCCTCCTCAACACCTTTGATGCTCTCTGCATCAACGGGCCGCTCATGTTTTTGCGTTCCATTAACATGATAACTTATAGGTGGTTGATCTTAGGCTTCCCGCTGATAACATTGAGTCAATTGGATTGCTTTCCAATGGAATGAAGGTTCCAAATCTCAACAAAAGCAAAAGCTTCTTGTCTGATAATCGGCATATAAAGTGCTAGAAATGCGATTCTGTTGGCTTCGTTGCTCCAGTGCCTGGTTATATAAGTCTGAAGTTAGAATTGACTCATCCTCCATTGCCCTGATGGATGTCTGCCCAAATACTTGATAATTTGAGCATACTGCAATTATACTGAAAGAAGGCTGCAGTTTGATGTTCCATGGCACATTTCTCGAGTAAGCATCAATTCCAGCGCAAATTTCAATGCCCCATTCTGCTTACTTATTATGCCCAGAACAACACTTTGTATAATCTAGACCAGGCACTGTATATGTGGTGCGTTGTCTCTGGAGATCTTGAGTTCTCCGTTGATTTCCATCTGGATTGTGTTCTTTGGCAATCCAGGAAATCTCCTTTGTTGAACTGAAGACTGCTCCAGCAGTCAAACGCTGTCTCCCGCCTCCCCGGACAAACGCCTTCGAAAGCGGCGACCGCACGCCGCCGTCCTCAAACGGCACCCTTGGCGATACGCGCCCATAAAAGAGAGACCACAGGATTAGATAGACAAGCAATTATGACTATTTGACATTTCGTTCTACCTATTCCGTAATTTACAGTCCGTCCAGCCAGTCACTCACGCGACGTAATTGCAACATCATCTCTTGAGATACAGTCAGCGTTGGAGTATAAACTAGAAACCAACTTACCCTGTGGCGTTAACACCTTTTCAACTTGAGAAATAAACATGAAGTAGTCGCTTTCCATAACCCTCTATGAGCCTAGAGTCAAGTTCTTGTTGAATTAATGCTCCCAGCTCATCGTTTTGTTGGCTCCGCTTAAATGAGGATAGGCTGCGCAGCAAGCCTAAGTTTCTTCTAATGCGCGCCAAAGAATCTCTCTTGATTTATATGCCTTCAGAGTTTGAAACTAGAAGCATCTCGCAGTCATTTAAACCTTGACCTACACCCAGCGCAGTGATCTTATCTTCAAGCTGGCAGGTAACATCAATTCTGGTGCAAGACTTGACTTGCCATGAATTGAGCCTCCGCGGGATGCTCCAGCGTCCGAAGAGATACTTGGATACTATGCTCAGATTGAAAGCGATTGACAATTTCGGGATAAGCCACATAATTTTGGACCCAAGAAGAAACAAGATCTCTCTCACCACCTATGTTAATTGAAACACGGGGCCTTATGATATCACAAGTCGCGAATAGGTGAATGGGATCAAAGTGAAGTTGAGTTGGCGGGGTCCGAAAATTGGTTTGGCGGATTGCCACGTTTCGTCCCACGTCCAAATCAGCCCATCTAATCGTCAGCCTTCTCATATCTACGTCAGCTTCCGTCGCAACCAAACCTCCACCTAAACACATCAATAAACCCAAAATGTCGCTCCTACACAACGCTGCCCGCGCCGGGCGCATGGCGTCAAGGTCAATCAGAGCACAACCCATAGCACTCTCCACATCCTCATTGTGCAATGCGTCAAAGCCCACCACAATCCGCTCCATGGCGAACTTCACGCCTTCACCCCACCACCAAGAACCGTCATCGCAGGAGGAATTACAACGCATCCGCGACGCCGCCGAGGAGCGCAGACAGTACTACAAGCGCCGCACAGTCTACAACGGCATCGGTTTCGTCACCGGCATGATCGCGATATGGGTGATAGCCACCTCTGTCGACCTGCCCGAGAACCCCAGCAAACCAGCAAAGATGGACAGCGGCCGAGGCAAGATCGGAACTGGAGATATTAAGGACTACCATGATCTGAGGCTGGACGATCCGCAGGTGAATTTAGGGAAGGAGAAAAAGGCCGTTGTGCAGAGGCTGGGGGAGGAGGCGGAGGAGAATACGGATGTGGTTGAGACGGGGACGAGTACTGTGCCTACATTCCCGAGGTTGTTGGAGTTTGATGACTTGAAAACCAACTCCTCTCCCTCATCAAACAAATCCGATGCTGGGGTGGCCACAGAATACACATTGCTGGGATTGGGTATCAGGACGGTGTCGTTCTTGGGTATCCAGGTCTATGTTGTGGGCACATACGTCGCAACAGACGATATTGCGAAGTTGCAGCACAGCCTAATCAAGGCCATCGAGCCGGCAGCCACGTCATTAGTCGCAGGCGAGAAAGAGAACCTCCGCACCCAGCTCCTCGACCCTGTAGCAGGCGAGAAAATTTGGGACGGAATCCTCAAATCCGCCGGCATCAGAACCCTAATCCGCGTCGTCCCAGTCCGTGACACTGACTTTGGCCATATGAGAGACGCCTATGTCCGCGCCATAACCACAAAAGCAAAAGCCAACCCTGCTGAATTTCAGGACGAGAAGTTTGGAGAGTCGGTGAATAAGCTCAAGACTATGTTTGGGAAGGGGAATGTGCCCAAAAAGAAGGAGTTGGTGCTTGCGAGAAACGAGAAGGGCGTCTTGTGCGCATGGTTTGATGATGGGAAGCATGGGCCGCAGAGACTGGGAGAGGTGGCGGATGAGAGGATATCGAGAGCGCTGTGGATGCATTATCTGACCGGAAAACATGTTGCGTCTGAGCCAATGAGGAAATCTGTGGTTGAGGGACTGATGGAGTTTGTGGAGAGGCCGGTTGGGACTGTGGAGGCCCAAGTGCACGTCTAAAGAAATGGGAACAGCGGAACCACTGTACTATTAGGTGCCGGGAGGCTGTACATATGAATATCACGAAGGCGTCCAAGCCAGTTTCACTTTCAGGGTCACATCCATTCATGTTTGCTTAAAATCGTGGTATCTATTTCATTTTGCTTGCGTATCCCCCCATTGGGCAATTTACAAAGCACCAGCCTCCTTCAAAAGGTTCTTCAACTCTTTTTTCTTGGCCTGGAGGTCAGAGTTTCCGCCAATGTGCTTCTTGTTGATGAAGATGTTTGGGACGGTGGTCTGGCCTGAGATCTCGCCGAGAGCTGCCTGGATGGCGGATCCGTCATCTAGAAGTTGTTAGGATCTCGAATCCAGGTGGCTTTGTGGAAGCTGTTTTTTAGCTTGTGCCTGGAATTACTTACCAACTTGGTCAAGATCGATAACGTAGAACTTGGCGCCCATCTCGGTCAAGAGAGACTTGGCGGCCTTGCAGTGTGGGCAGTAGGACTTGGAAAAAACGGCTGTGGTTGGTATTATTATCTTTTCTCAAGTGCTGAACATGCGGGGAAACCTCTCCAAGCTGTCTCCCGAACTTGCTTCTGGACGCAAGTACACATTTTGAGTGCGCCTGGAATTTTCATAGGAAGAATTCATTGAGGCCAAAGTAAATGAATAAACATACCAACAGCGTTCTCGTTGATGATGGCCTCAGCCTTAGTTCTCGCAGCAGAAGCCATGGCGGGATCGTCGGGTTTAGATGAAAAGAGTCTAGCTAAGAAAGACGTGTTGGGCGAAGTTATGCAACGGCTCTTTAGGCTGTTGCTGATGGACTTGTTTTGAAAGGTACGATTATGATGTGATAGGGGAAGTGTGTTTGTGGTGGTTGTAGTTGTAGTTGCGAGGAACAGCCGTGGTTTTATGTGGTTGATCTTCAAGCCGCTCGGGAAGCGCAGTGACGCCATTACTGATCAGATTGGCGAGGGTGGTTGAGCTGACAGTGATAGTAAATCGAGGGGGGCGAGGGCCGGCGGATGATTAAGCTCTAATAGTGTAAGGCTGCAGGCTGGATGGCGGAGGCTTAAGAATTAAGGTTGGATTGCTGAGTCGTGCTGCGAAGATGGACCAGGACTTTTGGCCTGCCTTTGAGCCTCACGAATCCAGGGCTGTGAAATTGGAATTGCTGATTTGCGGCACCGGCTGCAGTGTAATATACAAGAATATGATTATAAATGGTGTAATAGGCCAATTCTGGATGAAGCTTTGTAAGATGTGACCAAGTAAGAGTGCGACATGCGGCAATGTCTTCTGATATCGTGTTGTTCGCAGGTTGAACCGGTGGCCGGCAATCGTGACATAACGGACCCCTGTTCGGCTCACGCCCGCCAGGCTGTCTCTCAGGATGATTTTCCCAGAACTCACACCACCTGTTCCTCCCCATGTATTCGTAAACACCCGCATACTCTGCCTCCGCTCTTTTTACCACGCTCACCCCTCGGCCCAGTCAGAACCAGGGAACGCTCTTACCGACTCAGGAGAGCTCGGCCACATTCGAAGTAGCACGCGCTTAAGACACCCGACAACAAGGTGGCTTCCAACGCTGTGGCATCGCAAGGTGCCACGACTTTCAACGCTCTTGTCCAACATCTCCCCACTCCATTACAATCAGCCGTCGACGCTGCTGCTCTGACACTCTCAAACGCATACCTTCAACTGCCAGAGCCAGCCCGTGCATACATTCACGACGCTGCCGAAAAGACACAACTAAACACTCCGGTCGGCCTTGCAGGGACGACCTTACTTATTCTTACTACCGCCGTCGCCATGAGCCGTTGGTCGCCCGCATACTGGGGACAGAGATTGGGCGGCAATCCATTTGATCGCAGCACGCCAGTTGTCGTCAGAGAGAACGATAACCCATCAAACGACCTCGAGGAGCTGAGACGCTCCGATCCACAATCTTCACATGGTGTCCCAATCCCAAATGACTTGGAAGACGACAGCATCCGCCTGAAGAACAAGGGAAAGGAATACAAGTTGGTCTTCCCAGCCTTCAGCATTGGTGATGGAAAGTTGTACGTAAAAGACTTGAGGGATCGCGCGGCCTTGGCTCTTGGCGTCAAGAATCGTCCGATCAAGTTATTGTATAAGGGAAGGCAGTTGAAGGACGACGACAGACTGTGCCGCGACTACAATCTGAAGGACAAGTCGGAGGTGCTGTGCATTGTTGGCGAACAAGCTGAGGACTCTGGCGAGGAGACCGAGGACGGGACGATCAACAGCAAGGACTCTAAGAAGAAGCGAAAGCGCAAGAGCAAGTCCGGAAAGAAGAAGAAGGACAAGGGATCAAAGGAGGATCTGCCATATAGAACCGACTCGCCGGCATCGAATGCGCCAAAGTCTCCAATTGAGAGACTTCAGGCCATTGCCAGCAACTTCCACACCGCCCTTGTACCAGAGTGCGTCAAGTACATCACTGGCCCACCGGAAGACCCAAAGAAGAAGGATTTTGAGCACAAGAAGTTGAGCGAGACGATTATGCAGCATGTGTTATTGAAGTTAGATGGCGTTGAGACGGAGGGTGACCAGAACGCCAGACAGTTCAGAAAGGACTTGGTGAAGGAGACCCAGATGATGCTTAATAAGCTGGATGTTGCCGCCGGTGTGCCGCTATCTCAGTAAACTTGTATAGTATGGCGGCGATTTGAGTTATTAGCATGATGGATGTGCATAGCATAGCGAAGGAGTTCGCGAGATATACCGAGCGCAGTCTGAGATGTCCCAGAGGACAAGAAGAGACGATGATAGTGGTAGATTATGCACATCAAATCTCAACTTGTTATTACTTATGTTAAGCTGTGAAGTTCTTCAGCCTCGGTGACATCATTAGCTCCAAGCCAAATGGAAGATGTGCAGCACAAGTGTGTCTGGACCCGATCCACCAAGGTATTTTCTCGCACCCAGGCATCTGCATGTGAAGTGCTTCACGTGCAGATACTGTGCTCTCTACCCCAATATGTTTTGACAGGAGTGGATTGAACGCCCTAAGCGCTGGCGCGCGGCGCAAATGGCAATTTGGGTAAAATAGAGTCCAGATACACTAAGTGGTCGACGGTAAATGTTATGTAGGAACAGGCAGTCCTTCACTGGCTGTTGTGCATAGTAGTCTGATAAAGTATGGTTCCTCTGCGCAGAAGTTACGGTTGCGAGCACTGATACACACAACCACGATAAGAGTCGGAACACCAAACTCGCGGCTCATCGCCAAAACAAGAACAAATTATGTGGTAGATTTCAAAACAATAAAAATCATATTGTAGACATCAACATTTTCAGGCGAGGATAATGATGTTATTCTCGTGTTGTAATTGTGACGTTTTGTGTGTATCTGGCGCCTCAATCTTTAGCGGGGTTGAAGCCCTATGCGGCTCTGCGCTTGCTAGCGCCCAAATTGTCCACAGTGTGCCTCGCGAATGAATTGGAGACTACCGACAACCACGACCAAATCGCCAATCCACCACCACACGAAGGTACATATTCTCGACACTCTGTGGCATCGCCTCCTTCTAACAAATTACAGGACAAAATGTCGACCTTCGAGCAAGTCGTGAGTCTTACCTCCGCCTACATCGACTATTTCGCGATCGATCAGCAACAAGCGATACACAGAACTACCGAGACTATGGAAAATGGACAGGATGGAGCAGGAAGCTGACGGGGCACATTACAGATCACCATCGATGGCAAGGGCCATCTCCTCGGTCGCCTCGCCTCGACCGTTGCTAAGCAGCTCCTCGAGGGCCAGAAGATCGTTGTTGTTCGCTGCGAGGCTCTCAACATCTCTGGAGAGTTCTTCCGCGCTAAGCGTACGTTACACCCATCATTTTACGAATGCAAACGAGAGAGCGAAGGAGCTTGGGAGGAGCAATAGAAAGAGGATTTGCGATATGATGAGATGATGGAGACTGGATATATTGGGACTACCAAAGAATCGGCAACTAACATGCTTCGCGCCTACAGTGAAGTATCATGCCTACCTCCGCAAGATGACCCGCTACAACCCAACCCGTGGTGGTCCATTCCATTTCCGCGCTCCATCCCGCATCTTCTACAAGACCGTCCGTGGCATGATCCCACACAAGACTCCTCGTGGTGCTGCCGCCATGGAGAGACTTAAGGTCTTCGAGGGTGTCCCAACCCCATACGACAAGGTCAAGCGCATGGTTGTCCCACAGGCTCTCCGTGTCCTCCGCCTCAAGCCAGGACGCAAGTACTGCACTGTCGGCCGTCTCTCCCACGAGGTTGGCTGGAAGTACCAGGATGTTGTTGCCAGGTTAGTAATGTCAATGAATCTGAGCGCGCATTACGCGTGCCCAGATTCACAATTCTGGCCATGGAATAATGGCTAACTGTGAACTCAGACTCGAGGAGCGCCGCAAGGTCAAGGGTGCTGCTTACTACGCCCGCAAGAAGGCTGCCCGCAGACAGCTTGCCGACGCCACCAAGAGCGCCAAGGTCGACACCAAGACTAAGGAGGCCCTCGCTTCCTTCGGTTACTAAATACCTCCTCCAAACTCAACCTACGACATTTATCGGACTTGAGTGGGAGTGGATTTAGGGGCTGTTCTGGTTTCTTCTTTTCCCGGCAATACCTTGTCGCATACCTGAGGAATTAGGAACGACCCAAGGCTGAATCGATATCAAACCAAATCACGTACTGGGAGGACGCATACGTCGGAAACACTGATGGAGCGCCTTCTCTTCGGGTGTTTAGTTTTGATTGCTGGCAGTAACTGCTCCATAGAGAATGGAATATCTCAAGAAGAACCAAAATGCTGTCTTTATTCGCCTTGCATGTTATTGCGATATACGACTCCACATTTCATGTTCGCAAATCGAGCTGCACTTCTGTCGAATTTTGCGGCATATGCATAGTTTTTACTGTGTTGTTGAACTGCTTATTCACAGATACAAGCTAACGTTAGGTTCGTTCTTCTAAAACTCGAAATACTTGGGAATATTTCATATTCCTTCCTGTAGCCCGCATAGTTTGGTCCGGGTGCGCATTGCGGAATAGGAGCTGCCGGTCGAAGTAACGGGCAACCCCAAAAGACGTGGCTCTACTCCCAAACAGGTGAGTGGTTACATCCTTGTATCCATGTACCCGAGGAAGTTCCAAGCCGGCTTCCCCATGTCTACCCCACGTTCTCCATTTTTCTCATGCACTCCAACACGACACCTATAAGTTGGTAATTCCTATTCACAATCCCCAAGTTTTGTCGCTGCTTTGTTCGTCCTTATATATCCGTTGATTTCGCTTTTGTCGCTTTCCTGTTATACTGCTGTTGCATTGATCCGTTTCGCTTGGTCAGCGTATTCCTCACTTTAAGCCCGCAAACCATTGTATCACGACTTCATCAATCAAACAGCCATCATGACCGGCAACCACGCACAATCGCGCCTTCAGAAGCTCGCTTCTCATTTTCATATCTCCTCTCCAGCTCCAGCAACGAAACCTCGTCATAACTACCACGATCTCTCTCCGACCTTCTTCCTTGAGCGCGCAGCTCATATCGAGCCAGATGCAGAGGCTATCTACCACGTTACTGCCAACGGCAAGGTGTTGAGGAGAAGCTATATCGACTTTGCGGATAGAGCGAGAGGATTGGCGTATTATTTGATGAAGCACAACTACAAGCAAGTCGGTATATTAGCGCCTAACACTCCGGCGTTCTTGGAGTCAATCTTTGGTATTGGTGCTGCTGGTGGAGTGAGCGTTGGAGTGAATTACAGACTGAAGCAAGATGATATCGCCTACATCTTCAACCACTCCGATGTCGAAGTCATCATCGTCGACGCAGAGTACGTCCATTTGTTGGATGGTTTCAAACAACTATACCCGAACATCCCATTCCTCGTCGACAACGACACCGATGCAATCGCTGGCGAGATGTCCGGCCCGTTCGACGACGCAGTATGGGAAGGTCTCGCCTACGACAAGTCCTTGGGCAGCAAGGGGTGGGCCGGCTTAAAATCCCAATGTGAGGATGAGCTCTCCACCATCGCCCTCGCATATACCTCCGGCACGACCGCCAAGCCAAAGGGTGTGGTCTACTCCCACCGTGGCGCCTACCTTGCCGCATTGGCGAACGTTATTGAGTCCGGCCTCAACTACCACAAGGGCAGAGCAGGATATCTGTGGACCCTGCCAATGTTCCACGCCTGCGGTTGGACCTTCCCATGGGCCGTCACTGCTGTTCGCGGCACCCACTATTGCTTGAGAAAGATCGATTACCCGATTATCTGGGGCATGCTCAAAAATGAGAATGTCACCCACTTTAACGCCGCTCCAACAGTCAACACACTCCTCTGCGCCGCTGAGGAGGCAGTTAGACTTGAGAAGCCAGTCCGCGTCACAGTTGCGGCTTCCCCACCAACCGCACACCTCTTCAAGACTATGGAGGCACTGAACCTGATGCCTGTGCACGTATACGGACTCACAGAAACCTATGGTCCATTGACCAAGGGTTACCACATGCCAGTATGGGAGACGCTTCCAGGGGACGAAAAATACGTGCGCATGGCTCGTCAAGGCCACGGCTTTATCACTGGTCTGCCATGTAGAATCATCAAGCCTGAGCAGCTGGAGGGCGTGATTACCGATGTGAAGAAGGATGGGCTGGAGATTGGCGAGATTGTGTTTGAGGGAAATATTTGCTCGCAGGCTTATTATAAGGATGAGGAGGCCACGAGGAAGATGTTTGATGGTGGCGTGTTGCACTCGGGTGATTTGGCTGTTTGGCATGAGGATGGGAGTATACAGATCCTTGATCGCGCTAAGGACATTATCATTTCAGGTATGTGAAAATTGCTTTCCTGGCAATGGATTCAAAGCTAACAGAAACTAGGTGGAGAGAACATCTCATCTGTCTCCTTGGAATCTATGCTCGTCCAGCACCCAGATATCCTCGAGGCGGGTGTCGTATCAGTGCCAGACTCTCACTGGGGTGAGAGACCAAAGGCCTTCATTACTATCAAGCAGGGAAGGGCTTTAAAAGGCGAGGATGTTATTCATTGGGCGAAGCACCAGAGTGAGATCTCGAAGTTCATGATACCGAGAGAGGTTGAGGTTGTGCCTGAGTTGCCGAAGACCTCAACTGGTAAGGTCAAGAAGAATGTTCTGAGGCAGTGGGCCAAGGGAACGGATAGGAGTTTAGATCTTTAGATGATTCTTGTGATTGTTTTTAGCGTTGATTTAGCGAATGTAAATGCGGAAATGAACTAGATATTTTTTTGGCAAGTCATAGGTGATAGCTGCTCGATTTAAGATGGAATTATCCCAGTCGAAATGATTGTGAGAGGAACTCGGGATATGAAAACCCATTTCCACTTATGTGAAGACGTCAAGATAAAAAAGCTTAGCCAAGGCTTCCATTGGCAAACCTTGGTGTTATGAATTCAAGACCATTTGTGGAGTTAAGGTTGTCTGTCCGAGTTGAAGTTTCGAGTTTGAAATTTATATGAAGCAATCATATTGAACTCAACCTTTTCTCAAGAGGCCTTCATCAAAACAAATAAAGCCAGACGATAATCACTGCTTTGTTCCCCTGGAAGATCTGTGATTCACAGCCATGCTGCATGATAAGTAGCCATTGAGTGGTTGCCAATCACTGGCCGGTTGCACGACAGACTTTCTCATACCTAATCGTGAGCCTGAAACCATTGTCAAACTCGAAGTTCCGCAACTCCAACTGAAGGCTTTACTGTCCTCAAATAAGATACAAAGACGTTCTTAAGCCGATCTCTAATTTTTGAGATAGTGTTGAGGTGTCTTTCTTGTGGTGTCTTACCTGAATAGGCCAAAAGGGGTACAGCTGCAAACCTCAAGAAGGCCAATCACGTGTGACGGTTTATCGTCTAGACGCGGGGGATGACAGGCTTGCCAAGACTCGCAATCCAAGTCCACTTCCCAAGCTCAACATACAACACACGCTTAATAATAACCTCCTCAACCAACAAACAAGAACAAACAATACTACGATCGGGCTCGTCTTTGCTACCGAGAACGACAGTCTAGACCACGAAACACCAAGCGATACACTGCAGACATAGCTTACACGCGTCGTTTCATTCGTTCCGATGACAGAGCAAGGGCGCAAGGCTGAGCACTTTTGGTAATCGCAACCACGCATACTTACGAATACCTTCTTGCCCGATCGTTCGCCGAGGGCAACAAACGCATTGGCGTATCCTCTCTTTAAACCCCAAATCTCGTCTCTTCGAAGAACACAAGAAGGGCAATATTTAGTGAGCTATAACCCTTCGGCCACACGACAGCCAAGATGGCGGGCCAACCACCACCTCCACCTCCGGTGCTCCCTTTCGCCGGCCAGCAATCCAGCAACATAATCACCATCGACGATGAGCAAGATGGCGATTCCAGGTCCTCCTCCAGCAACTCCCCAACGAGAGCAGACTACGAAGAGTCTGACTTTTACGCAGCAAATAACGATAGCCAGTCCTCGATAGGCGGCGTCACACCAGCAGACACACCTGTTGTCGCACGTCCACACTCTCCGGCAAGCGGACTTCCTGCAGAGATTCTCATCGACATATTCAAGAAGCTCAGCAACCCGCAAGATCTGCTCAGTTGCATGCTGACCTGCAAGAGATGGGCAAAGAACGCAGTCGATACACTATGGTGGAGACCAGCATGCAGCGACTGGGACAGACACGCCCTCATATGCCGCACTCTGAACCTCGAGCACCCATACTTCACATATAGTCAGATGGTCAAGAGGCTAAATCTGACGGCGTTGGCACCGACAGTCAATGATGGAAGCGTTACTCCACTGAGAGTGTGCACAAGGGTTGAGAGACTGACTCTCACGGCTTGCACAGGCTTGACAGATGTTGGCTTGATGGCGCTGTTGCAGGATAACAAGGACTTGCTGGCTCTGGACATCTCTGGAGCAGGGACGATATCGCAGGCTTCTATCGAGATGCTGGCTAATAAGTGTAAGAAGTTGCAAGGCTTGAATGTTACGGACTGCAAGAACATCTCCAATGATGGTTTGATCAAGGTTGCGGAGAACTGTACGAAGATTAAAAGAGTGAGTGACAGCTGAAGCGAGGAAAGGACTAGGCTAACATTACCCCAGCTCAAACTCAACGGCTGCGACCAAGTCACGAATGAAGCAGTCATGGCATTTGCAAAGTGCTGTCCCAATATCCTCGAAATTGATCTCCACATGTGCAAGAAAGTTACAGACGAGCCAATTACCGCTGTAATGAAGTACGGACAATGTCTCCGCGAGCTTCGCCTCTCAGGTGTTGAGCTCCTTACCGATCACGCATTCCTCAATCTTCCCTCCGACAGAATGTTCGAACACCTCCGCATCCTCGACTTCACGAGCTGCATCCAACTCACAGATATGGCTATCAAGAAGATAATATCTGTTGCACCTCGCCTACGCAACCTTGTCCTAGCCAAATGCAGAAATCTTACCGATGAGGCCGTCTTCTCGATCTGTACACTGGGCAAGAACTTGCATTACCTTCATCTCGGCCACTGCGGCCTGATCACCGATGAGTCTGTCAAGGCTGTTGTAAGGCATTGTGGAAGGATCAGATATATCGATCTCGGGTGCTGCACGAGGCTTACTGACGAGTCTGTCAAGCAACTTGCTCAATTGCCAAAACTGAGGAGAATTGGATTGGTGAAGTGCAGTCACATCACAGATAGTAGTGTCTATGCGTTGGCACATGTGCAACCTATATCGCACAGGATTGTGGCTCCAGACGGGTCCGAGATAATCGCACCTCACGTCTATCGCAGCCAGCCAAGCAGTTTGGAGAGAGTTCATCTGAGCTACTGTACCCAGCTGAACCTTCCAGTAAGTCCGGAAATCGGGCGTCGTTTCTGTATAGACATACTAACAACAAATTTAGAGCATCATCACTCTCCTCAACAATTGCCCGCGCCTCACCCACCTCTCTCTTACTGGCGTAAACGCTTTCCTTCGGCCCGAACTCCGCAAATTCTGCCGCGAGGCTCCAGCGGGTAAGCCTCACTTCCTTTTCCGTGGCAGGCGCGAGGTGCGCTCGCCAATGCAGGGTTGTGCGAGCTACCATAATTTGTACCTTCCTATCCGCTTCTCCAAGCGTGAAACACAGTTGAAGTTGGAAATTACCCCTGTTATCGTTCCTCATCAAGCCATGCATTAGCCTACAGCATGTACATATTGCTGACTATTCTCACCCCAGAATTCAACAACCATCAACGCAACGTCTTCTGCGTCTTCAGTGGCGAAGGGGTGAAGGGGTTGAGACACTATCTGAACCAGGAGCAACGGCGTATTGCACAGGGCGGCGCCCGCCGGAACCCAGACGATGATGGGGAAGATGTTCCCGAAGCAGGTGTGGAAGATGACGACGACGAAACTATGACGGGTATGATGGCAGGAACTAACATTGAAGAGGCTGGCGCTGATGGTGGTGATCCAGTACTCGACAACGCCGCCCATGGCACAGCTTCTCCAGCCATGATGTACTTACCCGTGGGTAGCACGGTGACCACTGATCCGAACGGACAGCGAACTGTGCATCTTCCTTGGGTGCCTAGTGGGGTAGAGTTAGGTGCTTTTGTGGCTGCTCATGGGTTGTCCCAGTTGTCGCATGGACAGGCGGGAGGTCCACCACCCCCTGATGCTGCGCCTCAGGATGATGGGGATGATTTTGAGCTTGTGAGCAATTTGCAGACGCCGACTAATCCGAGTTGACTTGATGGTTAGCGACGGAGCTAGCGACCACCTTTTCTTTAGATTCGAGATGTGCGATGAGCGTGGCCACCGCAGATGATGATGGCGCAGTATGGCAAAACAGAACGTCAATTTTGATACCCGGAGCGATGCATGGGATGATGGACTTGGGAATGGCATGCACGGAGTGGTTTCGTGTTGCGCCGATTGACAGGCAGATTAATAATGGTGATGCATTTAAGATTGATGGCGTTTATTGAGCCGTTGAGCCTGTTCTCTAGGCTCGGGCTATTAGCGTTTGATGATGTCATGCTATAGAGAGTAGTGGCTTCTGGCCGAGCAATGAATACTACCGAGAATGATTGAGTACAGTGTACTCATGTGTGGCCAGAGCATGCTTAAGTAAATGCTACCTGTGTCAAGTTCTTGCTCCATTGGGTTGTGGTTCTTGTTCTCTCTGTGGCGAGTAACTCTATAAGACACTGTAAGGATGCTTCTTGTTAAGTTGCTGCCACGCACTTTGAAAAGGCATTAGGCTTGTCCCAGCAGCAACTGCAGACTCCTGCACTCTGAATCACTGTTGTACAGCTATTCTTATTTCTTTGTTGCCACTTGCCAAGTAGTTTGAGCTGAGCCTTGGCGAAGAATGGCATGCTACTTGTGTTCAGCTAATTTTCAGACAACTTTTTCGATTTGCGTATTATTGCCCTTGCAATACATTATCTAATGAGACTTGGGATGTGTGATTGATGTCAGCACTGTTATTTCTTTGGAACACGGTACCGACGATGGATAGCGGGTTTCGGTCTACAACTTTCAATTCGTGAATACTCCAGCACTTTGATTTGTTTCGGAGCCAAGAGTCAACGACGGCTAACCGGTTCTGGCCTGAGGGAGTAAATTCCTCAATCAGTATATCCTTCACCATCCCAATGTAGCGGTGGAATACTCGCGAACAAAAGATAACGATGGCTAATCGGTTTGACCTACAACTTACCAACCAGCAAGAACTCAAACACCCCAATTCACCATCGCTGCTCATAGTTTAATCCAGTCAAAACCTCGCAGAATCAATAACGACGATGGCCAATCGGTTCGGTTCGAAAAGTTTCAATCAGTATATACTTACTACTCTAATTACCCTCTGTGCGTAATACCACCAATGGCTAACCGCTTCTGGTCTACAACTTTCAACAATTGAGAACTTACGATGTATATCAACGAGAACAAAATGGACGTTGACGCCCACGACAATATGCATTCGGCCTCTTTAAGGAGTCCTCCAACTCGCCAACAGACCGTCGCGACTGACGTCGTCATGACTTCACTTTCTGAGTGCGTTGATCCTCTTTTCGTCGCAGGTACTTCAAGATGTGTATATATACCTTCTACACAATATTTTTGTCAACACAGTGCTAACTGTATCGCGCAAGTGCCATTATGTTCATGGGTACTCCAGATCGCGTCGCGGCCTACAACGCTGGCACTTTCACCAACCCCTCAGGGTGTCCTCGTTCTCAATTCTCTTTCTTTTGTGGGAGACATCTGCTTGATTAGTGGACTACATACACCCACATCAACCCTTACACCAGCTACGAGTTCGCAACCCACACCTTGGCCGAAGCTCGCAGACGTGGCGAGAGAAACTGCAGAGAGTTTATCAGCCGTGGTGGTCAGGATCCAAGCCCAGACAACACCCGGCCATCTGCTACCAAGCCGAACAAACACCCACGCCGTCGACACGTCCTTCGCATGACTAAGGCCCAGCATGAGGCAGAGCTCCCCGGCCTCGAGAGACTGATCCAGAACCTGGTAAAGGTCCTGGTCGGAATCGCGAGAGGCCACCATCGCAAGGCCAAGATCTCAATTGAGGATGTCGGCGGATGGGACGAGAAGTTCTGGAACGGTGTTCCGCAGGTTCAGAGGCTCTATGACATTCAGAAGCGCCTGTGGCAGATCAGACATAGGCTTCATCACTACGTTCGTCCTTTCCAGGAGTTTGTGCAGAGATCCCGCCGCACGGTGGAGGAGATGAAGACCAACAAGTTTGATGGCAAGTCTGGCGAGAACCGCGCTGAGAAAAGGGCTGAGAAATAAACTTGTATAGATGTATTATCCTTGGCGTAGGAGTTTAACGGTTTCGGTCTCCCTGGCGTTCTCGGATGGATTCGCGAGTGCTTCTTCGTCTGCTGAATACGAGGTGATATACTGCGCATATTGGACATCTGGGTAGGAATGGAGTCATTACGATCTATTGAGGTTGTTGTATGCTCCAGGATTGATCTCTATATCACAATGAGAGAAGGGCTTTTACACTCGGCCTCCTGTCAGAACCAGGCCCGCTGGCCTTTGAGAACCGAGATCAACACCCAAATGGGCATATTACGTGGAGCGGATTAGCCATGCGATGTAAGCTCAATCACGAGTTTGTCGTCAAGCTCGGTTAAAGCGCTGGCTGATTAGATTAGATTAGATTAAATTAGATTGACAGCCTTATCCCCATTTCCACACCTCGTCCACATGCCATCCGCTCTGAGCGCCACGAGTTACACTGCAGATGGCGTGCTGACCTCCTTGACTGCTGCCGGGGCTTATATCCAGTCCTTTTAAACCAAATGTCTGACCACTCAATACTTGAACCACTAGATACCTGTCGCTACCAAATTCCAACCGCCCAGGCAGTTGGAGGCGTCCAGCGCCAAGCGCGACTATTCTTGCCGGATGATGTCGCCTCATCAGAACTGTCAGGGCACAGCGCGAAGAAAAGTGGGTTGCTGGCAGGAAAATGACGTAATCTTGACGACGGGCACTTTGACCATCCTCGGAATTGCTGGGGGTGACGCAGTGATGAGATCGAGATAACACCGGATATGCGGGGACGGCAGAGCGGCAGGGAACCATCGAGAAAGACACGGGTTGAGGTTGTGGCAGGGTGGACTCGTGGTGCACATCTATCTCCGGATGAGTACCGCTCCTGCATGAGAAACGAGATTGCAGGAATCTAAGTCTGATATATTCTCTATGAAAGTTCTGACTGATTATCCTTTGTCTTCGTTATACTTTAATCACCATATACACGCGCACTTGTGACTTCACACTGAAAGACACTTTTACAACAGCCAATCCACTGATAAGGCAGGATCGACTTCCGGCTGAACCTTACTTTCTGAACATCAACCTTGCTGTCACCCGAACCACAACACTTACGTACTCTCCGACATAGACATCACCATGTCTGGCAAGCCGATCTTCGTCGCTACGCACCCGAGAGCATGCTCCACGGCATTTGAGAGAGTATGCAATATAGCCCATCGGCGTGCTCTCATGCTAAGGCCAAACCGTCGTTCGGGCGCCGACGTGCTAACACAGCCACTAGGTCTTTATGACTCGCCATGATCTGACCTGCGTGCATGAGCCATTTGGAGATGCATTCTACTATGGTCCGGAGAGACTCAGTAAGAGATATGAGAATGATGAACAGGCCAGGATGGACAGCGGCTTTGAGGACTCGACCTACAAGACGATCTTCGATAACATCGAGAAGGAGGAAGAGGCTGTAAGTGATCCTCCCAAGCTCTAGACCTTCCCATATGTCCCTGTTCAATATGTGAAGCTTCATCGGGACTCGAGAAAGTCACATGGACGAGCGTGACCAAAGTCATCAATGGCAGCCTCAGGCGAGCATTTATGCACCAAAGATAAAACCCACTAGTCGCGCTTAGTTGACACAAAATCAGGGAAATCGTGTCTTCATCAAAGACATAGCTTACTACCTATCCCCACCACACTCCCAAGACGCCGCGATTGTTCCCTCTCTGGGTGGAATCCCAAAGCGCGGTGTCGGAACCGCTACTCAATCTGCGAACGGTGTCAATGGTGCCCACAACAATGTCACCAATGGCATTAACGGCACCGAAGACACCAACGGCACATCCAATGGTACTTCTAACGGTTCCAAGGACAAGAAAGCGCCGTTTCCGTATGGTACGGAGGCAGAGCCAGGCAATCCGACTGTGGTTCCTATGGAGATTCTGAAGAAGTTCCACTTTACGTTCCTTATCCGTCATCCGCGCAGTTCGATTCCGAGTTATTACCGCTGCACCATCCCACCGTTGGATAAGATTACTGGATTCTTTGAATTCTATCCTTCTGAGGCGGGGTACTCTGAGCTTAGACGAATCTTCGATTTTCTGAAGAACATCAGAGCGGTCGGGCCCAAGATTGCAGGCGAATCAGACAGTGAGCAAGCTACCAACGGTAAGGTCACCGAGAGCAATGGCGCCAACACAAATGACCACATTACTTCCTCTGCCTCTGACGAGCAGGTTAGTATCACCCTCATCGACGCGGACGACCTCCTCGACAATCCGAATGGCATCATCGCAGCTTATTGCAAGGAAGTAGGCCTAGAATATTCTGACTCCATGCTATGCTGGGACTCCGAGAAGGAGCACGAACGTGCAACGGTGCAATTCGAGAAGTGGTCCGGCTTCCATGAAGACGCTATTCACAGTGGGAGTTTGAGACCTAGGGACCCTGCGAAGGTAAGTTCCCAAACCCGCCCCTATTTCAATTGGGCGGCAAACTGGAAGTTTTGGAGGAGGACGCGAGGCTAACAAAAGCTGACGTCTCAGAAGAAGAAGCCAAAGACTGCGGAGCAGGAGAATACTGAGTGGGCGGAGAGGTTTGGGGAGGAGGCGGCGATCGTTATTAGGGAGACGGTGGATGCTAATGTGGAGGATTATGAGTATTTGAAGAGCTTTGCGCTGAAGGTGCCGTTTAAGGAGCCGGAGCAATTGTAATTGGATGACGATACTTCCGCAGCCGGACGATGAGGTTGTGCTGGATTTTGTTAGCGAGTGCTGCGTTGCTGATATGGTTATTTGCTGTGAAACTTATTGCAACCAATGATGGACACTAGTAACGATTTATGAAAATGAACTCAGTCTGCTGATGATCCGGAGTCGCCTGTGAGCGTCCATAATGAGACTAGTTTGCTAGGCGACCCGTGATAGTAGTGAGTAAGTTGTACTGAAGTAGTCATTTTCTGCTTCACGAGTAAAGCCCCCCTGCTTTAGCCAATCGTTGAATGTGCTCATCCACTACTTAAGTAGTGATGAAGCCTCGTTAAAGTGCTGAATGTATGTAGACTTTGATCTATTCTTTTTGCCTTTTGTTTTTTTCATCGTCATGTGTATTAAAATTTCTTTCATTTAAAATTGTTACCTTAACTCAGAGGCGTTTGGATAATAACGAAGCACGATATCGTTGACGAGGAGGAAGCAACAATTGCACCTTCCACCTCAACTGACAACGCACACGATCTCTTTTCCACATCCCTAAGGCAGATGTCCGTTTCTACACTACAAATCCCTCTGAGCTAAAACATGTAGTCAAATTTTTCGACATCACAAGTTCATCACAAAGACCACAAACACCGTGCCTCAACATAACACAAGCTTGAACTCGGATCAAACTTCGTCAGGATATCTCAAACACATTACTCAGCGGATTGGCAGTCTTGGCCTTGAAGAGTGCATGTTTTCCCTTTTCACACCCCTGCCCATGGAGCTTCAGATCATGCTTTTTAAACCACACCTTTAGAGCAGCTTACCACCTCAGTGGCAATTATTCTGCACAAAATCATCCGCTCGTTATATCAAAATTACCTCATGCCAACACCGGAGAGCTTAGTTATAGCGTTCAAAGAATCTATATTTCAGATCCTTTTACCCGTCCGCTCCACAGCACTTGCCGGCTGTTCAGACAGCTAGCTCTAGAACAGTGGAAGTTGATGATTAAGAATGGCGACGGCAAAGTCGTCTGCCACTTCAGTTTCTTTTTTTTCTGAGGGTGCTGTGAGGATGTGACCAGATTGGCCCTGGTTCTCATTGAGAATGGGATTGCCAAGGTTAAGAAGAGACTGAATTGGTATTTGTGACTGAGGTATGCATTCTAGCTCCTTTCAACTATGGAATCGCTTTCATTACGACGGCCGAGAAGACGACGTGGAAACTAAAACGTCAACTGGCGCACAATTGCTCTGTATTTTGGGCCAATCTAGCTGGACTTCTCCCTTCCACAGCCAACGAGGACAAGGTGAAGCCGAGGAGGGACCCTTGTTAAGAGGGGTATGCTCATCAACACCGTGTTAACCAGCTTTGACCTAGAAAAGCTAATTTATAAGCTTTTCACCATTTCAATTTGGCAGTGGCAACCCACGGCTGGAGGCAAACCGCTTTTACCCTAAGTCAGCCTATAGTGGTGTCTTTCAAATGTGCATCATTCTTCTAGATGGTGGTGATCCAGTAACCCAAGCGCCCAGTATGTATCCACAATAACTTACAACTCCCAATCCAGCCTTGCCGCACTGTGTTATGCGAGCATTGGCTCTCCATCCATATCCAGCTGCTGTTCTGGCAGCTCCTCAATCACTCTCCTGTTGTTCTTCGTCATGACCAGCTCATCATGCACAACGGTCTCCGGCCACTTCTCAGCATACTCCGCGTCGTGGATATCCGCCCATCTGACAGTCGCACTAACAGTCTCCTCCTTCAACACCGGCTCAATACCCTTCTGTCCCCTCTTTCCATTACCACCAACCATCCTCCTCACACTGCTCAACTTCGTCAAAGTCGCCGCCATATCAGCAATCGAGTTCGCTCTCTGATCGCACAACTTGCGTCCTCTAGCCTTGCGGGTCAGAGGCTTGCCGTCCTTGTCGAGGGTGAAGGATGGGTCCCATTGTGTCTCGTGCAGCCTGCGGTACTCGCGGAGGATGCGGAAGGCGTCGAGGCCGGTCTGGGCGTGGCTGTCTGGGAATTCGATCTTGGCGAATGGGAGCCACATGTCTTTGCGCATGGCGGCTGGGACGGTCTTCTTGCCGTTGTATGGGAGTTGGGCGAGAGCCTTGTTGTTCTGGAGGGTTTGTATCAGCCAATACGCCTTCAAATGTCCCTCCTTCATGCTCCAGTCCCCAGAAAAGCCAAAGATATGGCCAGCATATAAATTACCTTCATGTGCTTCTGTAACGAGTAGACAACCTGGTTGGTCTGCAAATGGCTATGCGCATAGATCTCCCGTCCGTGCTCCAACTCCGATCCCTTGGTGGTAATCGAGGCATTGCGGACCTTCTCCGCAAAGGCAGACCCTGCCTTGGCGACGCGCTGTGATATGGTGGCGCTCATGGTGGTTTTGTGGGCGCAATTGCTCGAGACAGAGTACCCAAACTGGACGACCTCGACTGCGTATATCGACCCTTCGAGGCTGTCAAGCCGGCGACCGCGCTAAGAAATTGTGAGATCATGTGATAATAGATTAGATTGAGATAAGATCGACAATAAGATTTTGATTGGGTAATAATGCATATTTTCCATAATACTGTAATACATCAGAGGGGCAAAAAATTACCCTGCTGGCGCAACGGCAGCGCGTTCGCCTCCAGAGAGCAATCCCTTGAGTTCAGCGAAAGGTTATCCGTTCAAATCGGGTGCGGTTCAACTCCAATGTCCTTCTTTTGGAAACCTCCCTATTTAGGGGTGTGCTAAAGGGGCCCAAATTCTTCTGTGATGTTTGCAATTTATTAAGTATTTGCTACTTCAGAACCGTGGAGACACGCGTCATGAGATTATCTTAACACCTTATGCTCTGATGAAGAATTTTCTATTTTAATCTTGGCTCCTCTAAGCGAGCCAGACTCATGGGGCTGGCCGGAACTTGTCATTTTCGGAAGAACAGAAGACGAGGCTGTAAAACATGAGCAAAACGGCGCGGCAGCAGCCTTGTGCCAAGACGTCAAGGTCACGCTGATTCGGCTTCGTGACGGAAGGTTCGCGAAGAGTGGAGGGGCAGCTGGAAGACTCCGGATAATCTCAGCCAGTCCCCGACCTCAGCTGGAGCTAGCTACCAGGAACCAGACGCTTCCAGACTCGGCTGGCATGGTGAGCTCACTCCGATCACTCCATCATTCGATCATTCTCGATGAGGCCTTGACATCTATATATTGACACCTGTATGTCCCTGTACCTCGCACTTCTATTTAGCAAACAACCAAACAAACGCATACAGAGTACGAACTTGCCACACAAGTGCCAACACATAAAGATTCCCAACGAACCCATAAAGGAAGTGAGACTCAACCACAACTACACGTGTCGAACAAATAAACGAAGCCTTATATTATATCAAAAATCCTATGCGACATAACATACGACTACCGAAATATAAAGTCGGAACCGAACTGTAAATACAACACATACAACAACATCACGAATACCCAAGAGCTACCACAATGGCGTCCCCAAATATGCAGTTCACAGATAAGGGCCGTAAAGCATTAGAAGATGCTATGGCCCTCGCAACCCAATACGAACACTCTCAAATCCTGCCAGTCCATCTCGCTGTCGCGCTGCTCGACCCATTACCAGATCTGAGCAAAGATCAGCAACAAACCTTCAATGCTAGCCACGGCGGCGCATCGTCGTCCTTCTTCCGCCAAGTCGTCGAGAGAGCTCATGGCGACCCACAACTGTTTGACCGTGCCCTCAAGAAGGCGTTGGTCAGAAACCCATCTCAGCATCCACCGCCAGACCAAGTAGCTATGAGCCCTGCATTCTCGAAGATCCTTAGAAACGCACACGAGATGCAGAAGACGCAGAAGGATAGCTTTATCGCTGTAGACCATCTTATCTCAGCACTGGCACAAGACACTACGATCCAGAGGGCGATGGCTGAGGCCAACATGCCAAACTCGAAGATGGTGCAGGATGCTGTTCAGCAGATCCGTGGTACGAAGAGAGTCGACTCTAAGACTGCGGATGATGAGCAAGAGAACGAGAATCTCAAGAAGTTCACTATCGATATGACTTTCTTGGCTCGTGAGGGAAAGATTGACCCAGTCATTGGTCGTGAGGAGGAGATCAGAAGAGTCATCAGAATTCTCTCCAGAAGGACGAAGAACAACCCAGTCTTGATTGGTGAGCCAGGTGTCGGAAAGACTACCGTAGTTGAGGGATTGGCACAGCGTATCGTCAAGCAAGATGTCCCAGATAATTTGGCCTCCTGCAAGCTGTTGTCTCTCGACGTTGGCTCCTTGGTCGCTGGTGCCAAATACAGAGGAGAGTTCGAGGAGAGAATGAAGGGTGTTCTCAAGGAGATTGAGGATTCCAAGGAGATGATCGTCCTGTTCGTCGATGAGATGCATCTTCTCATGGGAGCTGGTGCATCTGGTGACGGTGGCATGGATGCCGCTAACCTACTCAAGCCAATGCTTGCCCGTGGTCAGCTTCACTGCATTGGTGCTACCACGCTTACCGAGTACCGCAAGTACATTGAGAAGGACGCTGCATTCGAGCGTCGTTTCCAGCAGGTCCTTGTCAAGGAGCCATCTATCCCAGAAACCATCTCTATTCTCAGGGGTCTCAAGGAGCGTTACGAGGCTCATCACGGTGTCACCATCCAGGATGCCTCTCTCGTTTCTGCTGCTACCCTTGCAGCTCGCTACTTGACTGCCAGAAAATTACCAGATTCTGCAGTTGATCTCATCGATGAGGCTGCCGCTGCAGTCAGAGTCGCTCGCGAGTCTCAACCAGAAATCATTGATTCTCTTGAGCGAAAGCTTCGCCAGCTCAAGATTGAGATCCACGCTTTGTCCTCCGAGAAGGATGAGGCATCCAAGCAGCGTCTCGCGCAAGCCAAGCAGGACGCCGCAAATGTTGAGGACGAGCTTCGCCCACTTCGCGACAAATACGAGACTGAGCGCAAGCGTGGCTCCAAGATTCAGGATGCCAAGCAGAAGTTGGAGTCTTTGATCGCCAAAGAAGAAGAGGCATCCAGACAGAGTGACTACGGAAGAGCTGCAGATCTCAAGTACAACGCTATCCCAGAGCAGAAGGACTTGATTGCCAGACTTGAGGAGGAAAAGCGTGTGGCAGATGCAAGACTCAACGAGACATCTGCCGATACTGGAGGTGCCATGACTTCTGATATCGTTGGCCCGGATCAGATCAACGACATTGTTTCCCGCTGGACCGGTATCCCAATAAACCGTCTCAAGACCTCTGAGAAGGACAAGCTTCTGCACATGGAGAAGGTTCTCGGCAAGATTGTCGTTGGACAGAAGGAGGCTGTTACCTCAGTCTCCAACGCCATCCGTCTTCAGCGTTCTGGACTCAGTAATCCAAACCAGCCACCATCTTTCCTCTTCTGCGGCCCATCTGGTACTGGTAAGACACTCTTAACCAAGGCATTGGCAGAGTTCCTCTTCGACGATCCAAAGGCCATGATCCGCTTCGATATGTCCGAGTACCAGGAGCGTCACAGCTTGTCGAGAATGATCGGTGCCCCACCAGGATACGTCGGCCACGACTCAGGCGGACAGCTTACCGAGGCACTTCGTCGCAAGCCATTCTCTATCTTGTTGTTCGACGAGGTTGAGAAGGCTGCCAAGGAGGTGCTCACCGTTCTTCTCCAGCTCATGGACGACGGACGTATCACCGATGGACAGGGAAGGGTGGTCGATGCACGCAATTGTATCGTCGTCATGACTTCCAACCTTGGTGCAGAGTTCTTGTCTCGTCAGAACGCATCGGATGGAAAGATTGACCCAACCACCAAGGAGATGGTTCACCAGGCTCTCCGCAACTACTTCTTGCCTGAGTTCTTAAACAGAATCAGTTCTACTGTCATCTTCAACCGCCTGACTCGTCGCGAGATCAGAAAGATCGTCGATGTCAGATTGGATGAAATTCAGACGCGTCTCCAGAACAATGGCCGTAATGTCAGGATTGATATCTCGACCGCTGCTAAGGACTACCTCGGAACTGCGGGTTACAGTCCAGCTTATGGTGCCAGACCATTGGCTAGACTTATTGAGCAGGAGGTGCTTAATAGGCTTGCTGTTCTCATCCTCAGAGGCAGTATCAAGGATGGTGAGACGGCTAAGGTGGTCTTGGAGGATAACAAGCTTATTGTCCTGCCGAACCATGATACGGATAGTGATTCGGAGATGGATGTTGATTCTGATGATGCGGTGGAAGAGTTGGAGCAAGAGATGGATACTGATCTTTATGAATAAATGGCTTCGCCTGAGTTGTAAGTAGAAGTTGAAGTTTCGAGGAGACCAAAAGAGATGAACGAGGGGAGTGAATGAGAAGAGAAAGGCATAGATATGAGCTTATGATTCATGATTGATGATTCAGCGTAAAGCACTTGATGTTTACAGGCGAAGCGAGGCGTTGGTGGTATTTCTTCGTTGGATGAACGAGCCCGAATTTGAGCTTGAATATGAGTCGGTGGAAAAATATACTACCTTTTGAGAAACTAGATGTCTTTTCTGTCTGAATGCGAAGTGACTAATAGTATAAGACAATTGGTGAGCTGTCAGCGAAGGTTGACGTAGGCATCACGTCTCTGAACCAAAATACAGGTTGACATGGCCAGTGCTTCTGCCAGACTAGGCAACCTTGCGGATCCGAAGCTGCATTTCTGCCATAACGATCGTTTTGCTCCTCAATTTACTCCAGGACTTTGAAATACTGATTCGCCAGCAAAGACTTCCCAAGGCATCCATCGACCACATCGATCGCGCCGCACCAGCGAGCTGCCACCGCAACCTCCCAACCCGCAGGACCCATCAAAACACATTGACCAATACTTCGGAGACTCCTTACTCCTCAAACCAGCCACGCCTCGCCCACCCCTCTCCAAGCTCCAACGAGCCCTCACCCTCCCCCCAACCAGGCCATGCAGTTAGTCCACCTACCCACCTTCACCATTAGCATAAACTGACCGTCGTTGCAGCAACAGACTCCATCCTAATCCGCGCCCGCAACGCCCTCCAAGATCTCAGTCTCATGGCCAAAGCACCCTCTTACACCGCCGGCCTCCTCTACGACTCTGGTCGCCCAGTAATCCGCACATTCCCCTGGGCCGAAATTGTTGAGTTCAGTTCATGATGCCCAATTGATCATCCGCCTCTTACTGCCTAGGGACTTCCTCTTCTTCGAAGACAGCATATCCAACGTCAGGTAGAACTTCAAACTCGCAGGAGGTCCTCGATAACCACTGAAGGTTGCTGTGATAGCACTGGATAAGGAGGGTTCTGAGACACATCTTGTTGATGAGGTGTACATCGTTGCCGCTATGCCTTTCGTGGGGCGGCCTGCGCTGGGTGGTGCGCCACAATAAGTGTTGGAGGATATCATAAAGCACGTGGGAAACCACGAGATGAAGGTTTACGATGAGCATGAGCATCCGTTTCCTGAGATTATAGGCTTGCGCAGCATGACCCGCGCATCCAGCACCAACGCCCACGGAAAAGCTGTCCCGTGTGACGTCGGGCCACTTCGTGGTATACACAAGCGCAATAACCCGGCAGGTCTGAGGAAGGACTTTCGCGGCTCGTCCTGGGAGGAACTGGTGCAGGGTCGTACGATGGAGAAGAAGGATTTGGCGCAGGCTCCTACGATGAAGAAGAAGGATTTGGTTAAGTTGGCAGAGATGGAGAAGAAGTTCCAACGGACGCCACAAGATTTACCAAACGCAAAGACGTGCCATTTGACGATAAAGATTGTGTGTTCTGTGTGGAAAAAATCCAGGAGGATAAAGGTGGGGCGAAGTTGTTGAGGTGTGGGCATTGTTTCATCCCGCGTGTATCGAGAAGCGGTCACCGGGGTTGTATGATGGGAAGGAGGGGACGAAGGGGTTGACTGGGCTTGCGCCGAAGCCGATCAGGCGGAAGTTGATGGGCGTTGCAAATGTGGGGAATGATGCGAATGCTCGCAAGGCGCAGAAGCAGCCGAAGTATATGCGGTGGTTGGAGAAGATGTGTCTGACTCGTAGGCAGGAGGTTGTTATGGATGCGGTTGTTAGGTGGGAGGACGAGGTGTGGACGCTGGGGAGGAAGTGTGGAGGTGAGATGGGGTGAGACTTGCGGGGACACTATATGGAAGGACAAGATTTTGGAAAAACGTAAGTCATGGATATCAAAAGCTCAAGTATTGAGCCCGGTCGCTTCATTGCGTTACCTATGATGTGATATGAACCCGATATAGCATTGTATGGAGTAACGACAACTATCCTACTATGGCATACGAATCTCGCGATTATCTACAAAGACCGTTCTGTCCTCTACTTTGCCACTGCAAATGACTCCGAAACACCATGCTGTGATAAAACGAATAACTGAAAGGCCGAAAAGGTATCCGCTCGCTCGCGCTAACCTGCCCCTGTACGCCATGCTCCATATGCTGTGACAATCTACAAACCCTTTCTCCGTTCACTCGTTCATTACTTCGTCCTTCTACATCACATTCATCTCAGATGCTCAACAGAAACCAAGGTTAAACTTCAAGCCATCCAAGGTTCGTCAACACACCCGAACAATCACTCTTGCTCATTCCGCTGACACCCAAGGCACGGACCTGGGTACCGCGTCTCAACCTCTGCAACCCAATCGCGACCTTCCACCCCTCCTCCTCCCCAACAACAAAAACATACTTCCTGCCCTCCTGATCCCTAATATTGACCCTCAAAACATGGAGGTGCGCAAGCTTATGCTCTCCAGTCTGCGATGACGCACCCCTGTTAGCCTGTCCAAGGGTAGACCTGCCCTGATGGCATCTCTCTTTACAACCAGTAAGGAATTCCACCAGCATCGCATCTGCATCGCCATTCTGCAAATCGCTATCTTTCGGCTTGGAATTATTGCCCCAGAGCCCGAATTTCTGGGGTGGAGGCTGCTTCTTCTCGGTTGCAAAACCTGAAGGAAAGGTGGGACACCATACCTCGACTAGTTTTAAAGTCCAAGCTTTAATATCCCACGCTCGTAAGGGGTCTCCGTTGATGTCATCATCTATAAAGAGACCCTCGGTAGTAATACGCAAAATTAGTCCATCAGTAACTCGGCCGGTACCAGGCACGAGTTGGGAGGTTGGCGTCTTGTTGAATGCGTTGTTGAAGGCGTAGACGGCTTTGATTACGATCTTGTCTGGATCTTTGGTAGTATATGGACCGCGCATTGATGGCGGTGGACTAGTGGCAGATGTTGTGCCGGATTGATAGGAGGAGGCGGAGTAGATTGAGGATGCGACTTTGCGGTGGGTGGATGGCTTTGGAGTGTCGTATGGGCGGTAGGAGTATTCGCTGTCAGTCGCAGTATCTCTCTTAGTAGAGGAAGGGCGAGGTGGGCGGCCCATGGCTGCCGCGGCGGCAGCAGCCGAGCCAGGAGCGGCGCGGGGACTTGCGCTTGCTGATACTGATGCAGGGACGGTTGGGTATTCCTGTGGCCATGGGTTTATCTCATCACCCATGGCAGAGTAGGCGTATGCGCTCTTTCTCTTCTCATCGATGCCAGTGGCCGCAGTGCGAGCAGCTGCCTCCTCAGCTTCCTTCTTCCGTGCAGCTTCCCTTCTTGCTTCGGCCTGGGCCTTAGCCTTGGCCCACGCATCCACCTTCCTCTTCTTCTCCGTGGCCTCGCTCGCGGCCTCGTCTTGCTCGGCCTTCTTGGCTTCTTCAGCTGCTTTCTTCTCCACTGCCTCCTTAGCCTCTTTCTCCTTCTTCGCTTGAGTTTCCTTGGCGTCGCGAGCTGCGCGTGCTTGTCTGGCCTCTCTCGCAATGCGTTCTCTGACCGCCTCACGAGCTGCGCGTTCTTGTTGCTCTTTCTCTCTTGCCTCCCTGAGCTTGCGCTCGGCCTCTTCTTTTTGCTCTTGTAACTTGCGTTCTGTTTCTTCTTTTTGACGCTTCAGCTCTTGGGCCTTCTTGCGCTCATCTTCCTTTCTTTTCGTCTCCTGTCTTGCACGCTCCCAGCCCGAGTTGTTGGATTGTGGTGTCGGCCTCGGAGGTGGTGTATTATGATTCGTATTATTCGGTGGAGTACCAGTATTAAAGCCTCCTGGTGTGTGTGGTGGCGGCGCAGTATGTGGTGTCCCTCCGCTCTTCCATCCAGTACCCGGCTTAGATGGCGGTGTGCCCCAACCTCCAGGTGGAAGTCCGGCAGTATATCCATTCCCGGCTCCAGGTGGCGCATTCCCGCTGTCTCCTCTCGAATGACTCTGCGAGCTGTACCCACTTCCCCCATGTGGTGGCGGTCTTCCCGGTGGTGCGTCGCCAGCTGCATCACCGCTCCCATTTCCCGAAGTTCCTGGCGCATTGGCACCGCCATTTTGCATACGGCCCAAGCTCCAGGCACCAACAGCTGCGCCGATAATGATGAGGAACATGCCCGGCCCACCAGTTGTGCGAAGCCCGTTCCACCATGCCTGGAAAATTGGCATGGAGGCATGGACGACAGCAACGAGGATCAATGCGCTGGCGAAGCCGGCGGCGAAGGAGTTGGTGTTTGGCTTCAGAGATGGGAGGTAGAGAAAGCCGCTGCCCGAGGAGTGTTGTGGGATGATGAAGATATCGTACTTCCCAGGTGGGAGGCCTGAGGACTTTGGGACCTCGCCGTGTGGCGGAGGTGGTGGTGGAGTGTCCATTTTGGACGTCGCTCAATGTGGGCGCTCAATTTGAATTTAAGGAATCTTGTCGTGGATTAGGGCGAGCACCAACTGCCGTAGTGCGCCGGTAGTAGTCTCGGAGAGGTGTTCGTGGAATGAGCGATGTGCACGTTATCCACGTGTGTCGCTAGAATTGGTGTCGCAAACGCAAAACAACATGCATAACAGAGAACGATGGACAATTAACGATGGACAATAAACGTGCCTGAAGAAAATCAAATATCAGTCATTAATCCAGGGCCCTTCCATGACGTCTAAACGCGGCGATTATGCGAGATTGCACGAACCATGTCCAAGGCACCACCGTCCGTCCGCTGCAACGCTAATCCACTTTGAATGGCACTTTCGAACTCTGTTCTCCTCACAAATAGGTCTGAAGAACAAAGTTGCTTCCGTAGGACTGAAACAGAAGCTTGAATTTGTCGTCGGAGGGGAATGTCGTGAAGGTTGGGGATTGCTGTCTCAGAATATTTGCCCGGACGTTGAGCGTTTACACCAATTTTGGGCCTGTAAGCGAACGGTCGCGCAGCGTGGCGGCGGCCCGCGTGCTCGGGAAACTAGGGGTAGGACGCAAGGCGACGTTGCCGCCCTTGCTCTGATTCTTTAGGGCTGCGCAAATCTATGTGAATTCTCCTTAATTTCTCAAGCCCATAAACACGGAATGTTGAAGCTGTCACATTGTTGTTTACATCTACTTCTACGTCTAGCTGTCATATTGCTCGGCGCGTCCCATCTCCACCCCCCATTGACACATCTGCTTCCCCTCACGATTTGCGCCAATCCACTTCCCTCACCGCTGTCCACCACTGTCACTGGCGCTACCCGCCCCATGTGACAGCAAATCACTCCACACACACGAGCTTTAGGGTTGGCGGATGCAGAATTGACGCAGGGCAATGCAGAAAGCACAGGTTATCATAACAGTGGTTCGCGCACATTTATGGAGTTATGGTACCAATATTGACCTCTGATGAGTTGAAGGAGGGGAATTGTGAAGGTGTTGTGTTGAAAAATCACAAACTGGTAAATTCAATGGAGAGGGGATGTAAACAAAGGTGCGACACCTGTCACCGCTTCTCTTCCCACATCCTCTCTTTCATTAGTAAATATAATTTGAATTTGCACTGTTAGTTCCAGTAGTACTGCTTGACATAATACAACGTATTATCCAATTCTTCAATTCGCATCGTCCTTCCGCCGTCACCATTTCAACGGATTTCAACGAGGTGTTGTGTCGATCGTCGCGTCACCCAGCAACCATGGCACGACGCGTTTCGCCTCAGATTCTGGTTCGGCGATTGGGCGAGAATCGTGCTTACATCATCACCAACCATGAAACGAACACCACCAAAATCAAAATACACTTTTATCACACATTAACTTTGCCTCTATTGTAGTCACTTTGATACGCATCCTGACGAACCTCTCTAAGGTCTGGAGAAGGTTTGGGATAAAAAGTCGTGGCATTGGTATGGTGGCACACTGGTATGGCAAGGTTCAATTGAAGAAAACTGGCCTGTCAGCGAACTTGAGGTCCAAAAAGGTTGTATTGTTTCTAGGGATCTAAGTGGTATAGCAACCTCATTCTCTCCGTTTTAATCCTCTTTGCTCCTTGTTCTTCCCTTTTTAAACATTACTCGGCCATTGTAGCCTATAACCTACCACCTTTAATGCAGACCGCCAACACCGAGCTCAATAATACAGTATCTCATAGCAAAAATAAAGGGCAAACCAAGTCCCAAAACGCTCACCATCAATATCACCATCCATCAACATTGAACCAGCAACCACTCGTCCGACTCCCCCAGATATACTCAGGTGGAGGTGGATTAAACGAGGGCGTACGAGTAGCTTTAGGAGACACGTGCTTCACCTCTCCGGCACGATTCTCCCCCCAAAATCTGCTTCTCCAACTCCGGCCAAACAAAACTCAGGGCTGAAGTCCGGATCACCAGGACCAAGTTCCGGGTCAAGCGCAGGCTTAAGTTTCGGAGCTGCCAGCGGATCCAAAATCAGCCACTCTTCGCGCCAGCTCCATTGTGGCAACCCAGCAATAACACCCTCCGGCACGAGTCGTGCTTCGGACCTAAGACAGTTGGCCCACTGCTAGACGAGTCGATACCCACCACTCTCACTATGTTCACCATCGTCACTCTCCAAATGACTGTGCGTATACACAAAGCTGCCCTTGCCGGAACTAGCGCCCGATTTCCCATTCATACTCGCATGTTCCCACCCACCATTCACGATCGCAAAGTCGCGGACGGAGTTTATCTCGCTGTCACGGGCGCTGACATTCGGCTGGCCATGTCTGAGGTCGACGGGAGGAGCTTGTTTGTATCTTCTCATCGGCCCGTCTTTGTCGTCGTCGATGATCACTACCATCCAGACGCCGATTGCGCCGTTAGAGCCGAGGAGCGCGGTGCAGTGGATCCACCGGCTGCGGCCTTCGGTGTCTTGCTTCGTTACCCAGCGAATTTTGGCTGTGACGCCGCGGCCGTCAGCCAGAGCTTGGGTGAGCTCTCCGCGGACTCGCGGACTACCGCCAATCTTTGCCATAAATGGACTTTGAAGGATACCTGGCACTCTCATCGAGGGACTGGCGAAGAGGATCTTGAGTGATGGGTAAGGGCGAACTAGTAGGTAGTTTTCGTAGACACCGTTCAGAGTACCATTGTGGTAATGTATGCTCTTTGCTTTGGTGTGGTCCCACTGCGCCTGCTCCTGGATCAAGATGCGCTGCATGTTCCAGTTGTTTGCCTCGCCTTCCTTGAGTCCTTCGACACGCTCGCGATGCATGCGGCCACCCCATCTTCTGACCGTCTCCAACTCTTGCATGTTCATCATTTCGGTCAGCTCTTGAAACTCGCTCTTCTCATAATCTGGCTCCTCACGCAGAGTATGCATGAGCGCCTCGTCGCTGAGGGACTGGCCGCGCTCCGTGGCGACGACAAGCCTCTTAAGGGAGTCGAGGTCGGAGCATTCCTTCACTAAGCCGCTGACGTCAATTTGCGCGCCGATGAAGTATCTTATGGTGCCACGACTGTCGCGCAAAGGAGCAAACATGAGTAAGTTCATGAAAGGCGAGCCATCACGGCGGTAGTTAAGGAAAACCTCGACGTGCTCCTTACCCTCGGCAACGGCTTTTCTGAATCTACCGACGCTGTGGAGGTTTGTCCTTGGACCTTGCAAAAAGCGACAGTTTCTACCAATGACATAGTTCATGCCGTATTGTGTGGTGCGGTGGAACTCCTCGGACGCAAACACAATGGGATTGTCTGGCCGCGATGGGTCGGTCAAGCAAAAGACCTCTGCAAGACCCTCCGAAGCTTGTCGAAGATGGATTGGAAGCGTTCCAGCAATTCTCATGGATATAGAAAGACTGACAGTCTGAATGTAGACGTGGGTGATGTATGCTGGGAGTTCTTGGTTGACAAGTACCTCGAAAGCTTCTCTGACTTTCTCTTCAAGGAGCGCATTCTGCGTCGGCCTCGGAGGAGTGTGCGTAAAGTCAAGCTCGTTAATCGGATCCATGTCATCAACAATGGCATTTGCGTAACTGATCGCTTTCAGAGCCTTGATAGCATCCAAATAATATATGAGAATCGGCACCGAATCCTGGCGATGAGTGCTCATGAACGCTGTGAAACCAAGCAATAGTGTTGGGTCGCTGAAGATTATGCGAAGATGGTCGGAACCGAACAAGAGCTCAGATCTCTCCTCAAGCGAGTACGGTTTCAATCCCGGAGCATTGGGCGCAACAAGGTCATACGAGCCGGCCTCTGCTTCACCCTCGCCCAAAGGCTCCAGGATATGCTCATCTAGTCGATGCTTATCCTGCAAGGCAGGCAAAGAAGACCTTTCTGTGTCGTATGATGGATTGCGAGAATGGTGTCTTGACGGTTTAGTGCTATTTGACTTGGCGCCAGGGCTCGGCTGTGGTTGGCTATCATTGCTGTACTTCGGCTGAGCCTCGTAGTGCTTTCTCGATGGTACTTGCCTGCAACGCATATTAACACATGGCATGCCACCAACGATGTGTATACTCACATTTGCCTTGGTGCTTCTAAACTTTGCGGCGACTGCATGACGGCAGCATTACGGTTCTGAACTTTGTTGCGCGGAGTTCCAGCTGCTGCTGGACCATACGTAGGGGCAGGGCCATCCTCATCAATGCTTCCATCAACACCATTCATGGCGAGGCTTCTGTTGATAGGGTATCCGATCGAAGCATAGAAGCCAATATCGATCATGTCATTCTCCACCACTCGCTCATCTGGGCTATCTTCGATAGGATAGAGGTTGACGTTTGAATGTCCAATTGGTGTATGCAAGCTACGTCCGCTTGGAGTGTCAGGACGGGGTCGCATAGGTCTATGAAAGATTGGCAACGGTCTCGGAGGCCCTGAGGCCATGTCTACGGTGGAGAGCGGGAACTGCATAAGAGACTTGACGTGAGTTTTTGCTACATCAAGGATGGCAGGCATTGATAGACGCTTCTGTGATCGGTGGTAAGATACAGGTACAGGTAAAAGAGACGCAACCAGGATACGAATCTGACGTAGAAGATCAAGATTCGTAATATATGGAAAAGAAGAATGATCGCTTGTAGCGAGTAAGACATACTAGGGATAACTGGGATCGGATTGACTTCTTAGGCTTCGTGGAGGACATCGAAGAAGCTTGGCTCGGGTTGGGGCGGCCCTGGGCGAGAAGGGTGTCGGGGACGGAAGTCGCTGTTGCCATACACTTGGGTTCTTGCGGTACGAGAATAGAGAGGGGGGGACTCTCTGCAGTACTGAACTGCGGTATACGACAAGATAGAGAGTAATGCTCGTTTATGTCGTTGGAAGAGATATGTTGAAGGGGGGCGTGTACAAGAATGTGGGAGGTCACGAAGTAGTATATGAGGACACCACACACAGTCCTTTGGCGGTAAGAGCCGAGTTTTCTGCCAATATTGCTCTGCCCATTTATGGCCGAACTAGGCCGGCATGGGCTTGGTCTGTGGTAATTGAAAAGGAACGAGGGCGCGCACCTTCCGTGCCAAAGCACGCGGCGTCTATGCATTGGTACCCGTCCCGCGCTACCAACTTGTATGCTCATCTTCCAACCTTGAAGTAATCCCAGCTTACATAGCAAAACCCATATTCAAACATTCATAAATACGTCAATATGGCATCTAAGAACACTTTGAAACCGCTGGAGTTAGCCACCAAGTTCGTCGGAAACCACGACCTCCCGTTCTGCCTCCCCGATCACGCCGCGCCGCAGCCCACGCCCAAGGGCGGTCGACTTCATGGCACTCAAGATGGACATCGACGATGGCAACGAGGATCCATTCGTTGACAGGCACGATGATAGAAAGATAACCGCCGACAGCAACAGCAACGCCAGCGATGGCAACAACAAAGAGAACACTGCCGCCGTCGCCACCATCGCCGCCGGCGCCACCAATAGCGACGTCGGCACCCCTCGCGGAGCCAATCTCGACAACGACGAGTACTCCCTGACCGCCGAGCGCAAGGTTAAGACCCTCCGCGATGCCGCATTCAGAAACGATGGGTCACTAACGAAGCAAAGAGGACTCAACCTCCTGTCTCCACCAGCGCTGATTGCAGCCTACAGTCTGACCGAAATCGACCCAAACATTTGCAACCCCGCGACCAAGATCAGAATGCGCGTAAACAAAGTCAACAAGCAGATGATTGACGCAGCAACGACCCGGGCAATCATCGAGCATGAGCAGAAAGCACATAACGAGCCACTTACTATACAAACTTGGCAGAAATTATGGCGCAGGAGTGAGCATAGTTGGCGAGGAAGCAGGCTTGCATCGAGCAGTTGTCCGCCGAGTTGGACGCTGTTTGCGGTCTTCTCGTTCAGAGGACTGCGGACATTGGATATAAGATTGCGGGGGGAATGGTTGCGCGCGATGGTGAGGCAGGAGCTGGAGGACAGGATGAAGGCAGCATGTAAGGTGGTGCCGTGGCATTTTTGACGCAAGTTGGCTCAGGATATTCATGATATTCAGGATGATGTTTTGTGATGGTCGAGGATGTTGGTTGAGATAAGGTTTGGGAATCCGAGCTTGGCATAGTGGGACGCCTGGGTACGTAGCTGTCAAACATGCACTACGTCCGAGCTCAAGACATCTATCATTTGAGAACTTTCCACCTCTACATTTATCGTCATCTTTATATACAATTCGTGACCATGTTCGGGCTCTTCAACCGTGGCGCAGCAGCGCCAGATCAGAATGGAGCTTCTGCCGATAACGCCGACCAAGACATTCAATACGCGGAGACAGTGAATGACGAGTTCGATGCGCTGTGAGAGATACACCACAACACTCAGAACATAATCTTTTGCTAATCGTCAGTATCATAGATACATCAGTTTGGGCACCCCAGATAGCACTAACGAGAAGTACCCGGGTGCGTCAACAACTATCTCAAGTCTCCTCTCAGCTAATCATCTCGACGCCCGCTGTTATCACGTGTCACACTGCTAACTTCCTGCAGCCAAGCAGCACGCCAAAAAGGTCGTCGAACAACTCTGCGTCAAGGGCGGGCTCATCTACCTCGCCGGCACCCAGTCCGCCGACTCCGAAGACTCCGATCAACCGCAGCCTTTCAGGCAGCGTCGGTACTTCTTCTACCTCTCTGGCGTGGATTTCCCAGACGCCCACCTCATGTATGACATCGATGATGCCGAACTACTTCTCTTCATCCCAGCCCCGGATCCAAAGAAGGTGATCTGGGTGGGTCCCACTCCTAGTATCCAGGAGTGCGTAGAGAAATACGACGTCGACCAAGTGCTGCACAACGAGTCTCTTAGCTCATATCTCTCGAGATGGAGAGAAGGTCAGAAGCGGACCAATAAAGACGAGACTATCTACGTCTTGCACGACGACAGGGAGCATATCCCAGCAGGCTACGAAAACGACGCACACGTGGACACAAAATCCCTTACCCTAGCTATGAACGAAGCACGAGTCATCAAATCCTCCTACGAAACTGCGCTCCTCCGAAAGGCGAACGATATCTCGTCTTTGGCCCACCGCCGAGTCCTAGAGCGTCTCTCCGAATGCAGCAATGAGACACACATCGAGTCCATATTCGCCGGGTCGTGTATCTGGAGTGGCGCAAAGAAACAAGCATACGGCATTATCGCTGCAGCGGGCTCTAATGCTTCGACGCTGCACTACATCAAGAATGACGACGACCTGCAAGGAAGAGAGTTAGTATGTTTAGATGCGGGGTGTGAGTGGGAGAACTATGCTTCGGATGTCACGAGGACGTTTCCGATTAGTGGGACGATGAGTAAGGAGTGCAACGAAATTTATAGTGTTGTGGAGGAGATGCAGGTTGCTTGTATTGAACTGATTAAGCCGGGTGCAAATTTTCGGGATTTGCAGGCGCTGGCTGCGGAGATCGCGGCGACGAAGTTGACTGAGCTTGGTATTCTCAGCGGAGGCAGTTTTGATGAGAGGAAGACAGTTACGAGGACATTTTTCCCACACGGAGTAAGCGACAATTGATATTCAAATGCGTGTGACTTCTGCTAACTGTGCTATTTAAGCTCGGCCACCATATTGGTCTCGAATGCCACGATGTTTTTGGCAGGCGGCCACTCCTTGTCTACCCGCTCTCACAAAACCAGTTACAGCTCCAATCAGAGTGGTGGATATCAAACTTCGCTCGTTCCAACTTCATAGGCAACGACGCCCGCCCACTGGAGGCAGGTATGGTCATTACGGTTGAGCCAGGACTGTACTTCAATACATATGCATTGGACCATCTCAAGTCCGAGGACCCAGAAAAGGCGAAGCTTATCGACTTTTCTGTGCTTGCGAGGTATATGAAGGTTGGCGGTGTGAGGATCGAGGATGATATACTAGTCAGGGAGGGAGGATACGAAATATTGACGACAGCACCGAAGGGGGAGGAGGCCTTTGAGCTGATAAGGAAGGGCAAGGTCGCCGCGCTTAAGGTCTAGTATAGCTTTCCAGCCCGGCGCTCCAATTGCAAGATAGCTACCAAAAGAAGTGTTGTCAAGATCTCTTGTGTTGGTACCCCGTGTTGTTGATTTGTGCTCGTTGCTTTCAAGTGTATGTTCTGCTACTGATTATTAATATGTTGGCGTGAGACTGGTGATGTAGAATTTACTGAGAAGCGGCCTGCCAAGGTCTCCTATAGTTGAAGGCAAAGTCAAAGATTTGCTGCTGAACAGATGGAGGCAAGAAGTTGAAATGTGGCAAAGCGCACGAAGTTCTGTTGACCCAGTTTCCGCAACGCTGTTTATCGACCTCTGCAATCAGCTCGTCGATGTACTTGTTCATAATCCTCTTGAACCTTTTATCAGGGCCCTTTCCCAGACCCGAATAAATATATCGACAATCCAGCGGCTATTGTTCCAAACTTCTCACCCCGTGGTCGCAGCCGAAGATACACACATGAGTCCTCAACCAATGTTGGTGGACTTGGAGAAGATCCAGGTATTCTCTCTCGCCCCAATACTCATCCACCAGGCTCTTCCAGAACTTCAACACCATCTCTCTGGAAAGAGGCCATGCACGTTAAGAACATAGAGAGTTCAGGCTGGCTGTAGACAAAAGATAGGTGTCTCTTGCAGGTAAGAGTCTTATCGGTGAGCGTCATGTTTGCTTGAAGAGCTCCAAGGGGTGGTTCTCTCGTTGTCTCGATGAGGAACTCGAAGATCTTGATCTTGAGTTCCTCCGATAGACCGCCGAAGAGTGGAAAAATCGAGTTCGAGGATGTGGAAGCCATATTATTGGACGTCTGGGCAAGCTGAGGACAAGCTGTCGTTTACAATCAGAGGGCTGTCGAGGTGAGGCATCCTAGGCGTCCCGTGGACTTTGTGGTGGGAATCGGATAGTATTGAGAGGTTGAGAAACGTTGTCAGACGAGGGAGGTGACTTGGACAAGAAGAAGAAGAGTCAGGGAGAGGAAAAGTTCTCATGATTTGTGGGTGCATCAAAATCGGAGAAAGTTGCTGCCTACAGCCGTGGAAGTCTCGCTTGTGGTGTTGAGGAAGGAGCGACGACAGCACCTTCCTCCTAACCGCTGGAGCTTGCGGGTCGGGCCTTGCTGATGGGGTCACCAGAAACGGAAGGACCACGTCACACCCATCATTCCAGATCGTTAAACCAATTTAAACAATTCAAAACTCAATAGAAACATCCTACACACCCTCAACGACTCGCACCGCTCACTAAATTCCCCAATCTGTCTCCGCATAATTTCACACTACATAAATTCCACCAAACTGTACCAACTAAACCAGCGCCCAAATGGTCGAACGGTAGCACGTCACGTTCATAAGACAACCGCTTCCGCGGAACAGGTTTGAGTTCGCCTGCGGAGAACCACCGAATTTCCCTTGAGGAACGGAAAGCAATAGACGCGGTCAGGGGGTTTCTTAGGAGTCTGGGACGCCGGACTCTGAGCTTTTGCTACTCGTTCTTTCTTTTTGAAGCGATAGAAGAAGAAAAGGGCGTTATATGAGGCGGAAGGAGCGTTATGATCGTGATCTTGTGGATTCGAACTCGATTGTTTCCTTTTTTTGGGGGGTGGTAGTGATGCCTCGCTTGAGATGAATGAGCCACGACCTGCCACAAGTGTGGTGGACACGACACATATCGTGTCATGAGGATCATTTGACAGCCGCTCTTGCTAAAATGCCTTTTGGAAAAGAATGTCGGCCGGTGGCTCATCTCCTGATCGGCGACTTGGTGGTTGAGATGAAGGTGCTGTCGTCTCTCCTTCCTCACATCACAAGCGAGTCTCTCGCCGGGTCAGTAAGCACGACTGCCCTTAAGTACAAACCGCCCATCATCTTACCTCCATATTGCACGCTAGCCACTCTCACAGTTTTTTAGAACCGTCTCCTACAAACCTCAAGTATCCAGCTCCTCGCCTCTGGTCAGGTTCCTACAAGACACCTTCGATATCAAGTGTGCCAAAAGACACCTCAAGCGCGACATAATGAGCTTAATATCATCCTCAAGTTTCACAGTTACACATGTGGCCCTTTTTTACTAGTTCGTGGTGTCAACTAATGTGTCTAGATACGCTCTAAAATGCAAAACAACTCCGCCAGAAAACAACGCTTGTTGATATTGCTGTCTCAAAACGCCTATATGCTCCTCAAGGTAAGACGAGTACTTACTCAAGTCAACCTTTACTCCCTTCCCAAGCGCCTCATAAGATCATACATCATCGGTTCTTACCCCTGCATTTACCTCTAGTTATCATACTCCCCATCTGTCCCCAAAGCCTCATCATCATTCACCCTATAATCCCGCATCCCGTCACCCATATCTTGAACCTCTCCGTAATCCCCCATAACATCCTCCACCGTCACTCTCCCCCTCCCACTCTTCTTAGACTGTACTTCCAAACCTGCGTTGACGATCGACATGCGTAAGATGCGACGCTTGAGCTCGCGCTCGTAGGAAATTAGGGTGGTCAGGGTCTGGGCTTGGATGTCTGCGCGTGGGGAGGCGGTTATGGATACGAGTGTCTAGAAGGCATATATTAGCTGAGTTAGGTAGAATGAGAAGGGGGAGAGGAAGCGGGGACATACACCTGCCATAACATCAACCCTCGCATTCATATCCCCACCCTTGATAAGCGCGATAAGCTCCGCCATGACATCCTGCCCGTCCACTCCAAATTGTTCCTCCAGGGTAGAGAGTTTGACGACGGAGAAGGGGTAGCAGTAGTGCACTATACACTTATTCCTAATCCACCTGACAAGCGTCTCTGTCTTCTCTCCAAGGTAGGCGTTGAGCAGGAACTCGTTCTTGTTCTCCTCGATTATGCGGACACAGGCTGAGTAGCGGCCTTGCATGAATGCTTGGATAGCTTTGCGGATCTGCGGCTCGAGTTCGAGGTATGTGCGGAAGCTTGACGACTCGAGAGCCTCTTTTTGAAGTTGGTTGCGGCCCATGGAAGCCAATGCGCAGAGTCCCCCGAATATGGCGACTTCGTTACCGCTCATGATATGATTAATGCTCTCACCAATCCCAGGCTTCAAGTTCAAAAAGACTCTGGCGGACCTCCCAAACTCTCCCTGCCCCAAATATGCCAAACCCAGCGCCACGCCCGCCATCTGAAACCCCCTATCTCTGTCCTCACCCTTGACTTCCCTAGAGATATTCTCCAGCTTCGTCGCATGCAGAATCGCATTCGTCCATTGCTCCGTCAAGATATCAACGTTTGTAAGGGAATACACCACGTCTTGGATCTGTGCTTCCGTCTCAGCGAGCTGCCGTTGCTTTTTCAGCGTATCGAATGCGTCTTCGTAGCGGCCGGTGGAGAGGAGGAAGGTGGTGAGTTCTTTGTACAGAATCTGTTACACACACCACATCAGCTCCGTCCATTCCGGTCTACGATAAGAATAGGGAATGCGGGAGGAGCACTTACACGACTACTATCCTTAATCCCACTATGTGTCGCCTTCTTGATTCCAGATTGTAGTCTCGATTTTTCCTTTTTGTTCGCCGATTCGACGCGAGCAACCCACTCATTATCATTCCCTGGATCGAGGTCCGGACAATACCTTGTCACAGCCTCGTGGATCTGGAGATAGGCAGCTACATCATGTCCCTTCTTCGCCTCTTCCAATGCGCCGACGAGTGCTTCGCGACGGAGGGTGGTGGAGTGCAGGCCGATGTGGAGTTGGCGTTTTAGGCGGGCTGGGAGAGAGAATTGGGAGAGGTAGGTTGGGAGGTCGGTGCGTGGTGTGTAATCTGTGGTGTGAAGTTAGTCGTAAGCTCGGAGGGTGAGATTGTTGGAATGGTGAGCTTAAACGTACTGTCAACGGCGAACTTGGGCTCCATGCTTGCACGCTCATTGTAGCGCTCTGGTGTTTCTAGTTGCATTGTGGAGAGGTTCATTCCCGGGATCTGAGATGACCTCCGTGGCGAATTATGGCGTGAGTGATGTCTCAGAAGTGTGCCGTGTTTGGACGTGTTGTTAAGAAGTGCGTAAGTCGTTTTGTGTTTACGTTTGGTAGGTGAGATAGCTCACAAGGCAACGCTGGGCTGGAGCCTTGCGGGACAGCTGTGGTTGCGGAATGACCCTTGTCGCTGTTGTGGCGTGTGATGGCATGGAGATTTCTAAGCTCGGGATTGGTTGTCTTAGGACATGCACCAGCCACATCAGCATCAAAGAAACGGTTTGATATCGATATATTCCACACTTAGCAAGATGTAAACCGCACTTCACTGAACCACATTTAACCAGTTAAACCGACAGAAATGGAGCAGACTTTTTGTTGACAAGAATGCTCATGTCACGACACATTTTGAGGGCCCAAAGTTCATCACCAGCTCACCACTAGATCCTCATAGAACAAAGTAATGGCGGAACAGAATACCTACAGTGTCCCCAAGTTCTCGTCCTTCAAGCCGAAAGCATCTGCAGAAAGTAGAGATGATAATGCAGGGGAAGAACGGAAGACTGGGTCACGGGACATGAGGGACGTGAGTGATTCGGCGAATAGGAGCAGGGAAAGGTCAAGATCTAAAGGTCCTGATAGGAAACGGCGGCGCGATGAGAGCGAAAGACATTCGTCTGGCAGACATGAGAGACGAGAATATAGACATAGGTCGAGGTCAAGAAGTCGTGAGAGGCGGAGGCATCACGATGATGTTAAGTCTGACCGCCATGAAAGGCATCATCACAGACATCGCTCAAGATCTCGAAGCCGTGAACGAACGAAGCGACATGACGACGGTCTATCTCTATATGAAAGCAATCATCATCATAACCGGCACCGGTCGAGACCAAAAAGTCCCGCCAGGGAGCTTGTGAGGCGTAACCGCAGTCCCACGCCACCGCCACCATGGTCCACAATCGATACCGGCCCATCGACCTATATCATAGACCGCAAAGGCGACGAAAACAACCTTCGCTACAACTGTATCCACCGTTACGACATCCCACGCTTCCGTCGCTTTGGGTACGGCTGCGTGCTCGGTCTCAACCGGCGGTACCGCATCCAGCGCAGCGGTCTCGGGGACGTCGACGCCATTGTTGTATCCTCTGAATCTTCTGAACCCAAACAGAGGGAGAAGTATGTGTTTGCACAGAATGAGAAGAAGGGTGTAAGGTTGTTGAGGATTAGGGAGAATGCGGTGACGGAGGGGGATTTGGATGGGAATCCGGATTTTGTGCCACTGAAGCGGGAAAAAGTGATTGGAAGCGAGGAGAGGTCTGACGATGAGTTTGCTCCAAGTGCATGCAGATTGATCGAGTCAAGCGGTAGGGATATGAGTAAGCCTGAGGACGACGACCTAGAATATGCGCCCGATAGTGGTCCAGAAGACGATGATCTGGCGAGGAAGTTCAGGAAGGCGGATTTGGCCGCGCGAGAAAGGTTGAGGCATGCTACTGAGCGTGATGATACAAAATAGTGGAAATCAACAAATGAACTTATAACCTCACATCCTCAAGGTCGAAGCATGTGCTACACGACTGGAGGCGTGTAGGCTGTGAAGTGGCTAAATTCGGCATTTCTGGTGAGCACCTACATTATTTGCACCATAGATACTTTGCTGGCTGGTTCACTAGCTACACCCTGCCACAACTCTTTCCTCCAGAATTCAATGGGTACAAGATCGTCCCTACTAGAAGCAGCACAAATGGCGCAGTCGGAAGAACCGCTCCCGGGTCAATTTGTGTGTGTGCTGGAGGGCAACCACGACTGGTCGCCAAACAGACCACAGTAACAGTTCGATACCCAGCACCCCTTCGATCAGCAAAAACAACTCACGACTGACAACACATACTCGGGACTTGACGGACAACATGCACGACGACGCCAAAATAAACCAGCGGGGGTCTTTACTGAGTACTTCGAGAGATCGGGGTACTCAGTCTTTCGTTACTTTTACATAAATGGTAAGACTTTTTGCTACGGCGATCAACTGCCTTTTCTCGTGAGTTAGATTCTGGTGATCTAGGTCTCGGGCTTGCATGTAGCATGGTAGGCATGACCCACCTGGGGACATGGCTTTGCATAAAGTCCCCTACAGCGGAGGAGGCAGGTGTTCGAGATAAGTACTTGTGAGTTGTTACATGCGAGCTCTTTAAATTGGCTATCCCTTGGGAGCTCTTTCCAGTTGCAAGTGCCTTAGTTGTTCTATGCAAGCGACATGTGATGGCGCCTCACACCCCATTGAACTTCGTCTGTTCCGTCAAGCTTGAAGCGAGAGTACCAGCTTACGTAGCCAAGAGAAAACCCTCCGATCTCCATCTTCGCCCTCAGCCTTAGCACATTCTTCAATCAACACAACTTCGCCTATCCCGCTCATAGACCACATCGACATGAACACCTTCTTCCGAGCATTCTTTCAATGTCGTCCGAGCCTCCGTCACCAGTTCCACCAGACAACAGCCTCCCCGCCGAAGACGACTGCGAGACTCCCTTTGCTGGCGAAGCCACCACCGTTCCCAAGAGTTTCCTTGATCGACTATGTCGGGAGCTCCTCGAGCAGTTCAGCCAATATGAGGCTGTCGCCGACGCCGTCACAGAGCCGAGAGAGAACAATGAAGACAACCCCGGCGGAGGTAACGACTACGATTCGAATCCTTCTGAGTTTGCGCGCTCCCAATATGTGACCAAGGGCACCAGCCATTGTGGCGACGCTGCCATATACAGCGGAGATGTGCCAGAACCACTGTTCGTGCCTGAGGGCCGTATGGACCAGCACAGTAACGGTACAAACGACACTTTAGTGGAAAACGAAGGCGACGTAAACCTTCCTGCTTCCTGTGGGACTGACTCGTGGCATAATGCTAGCTATTCTGGCGACAGTACACTGAATGATGAGAACGATAGCCATCCCTCCCTAATGACACTGCCACAGGTATCTGCTGAGCGGAACAGTAGCGATAGCGAAACGCACGCCGACGACTCTACCTCCTCCCAGGATGGCACAAGTCCATCCTCAATCGACGACCGTGCCCTCACTACCAAAAAGGAAGAGTTCAGGGTTCGTACCTCTTGGAAACGATGGTTCCTGTACCCTACAACGTCTGATTCACGCCCGTCAAACGAACCAGATGGCATAGACCGGGCAGTGCGGCGTCTCAAATGCCATGTTGCCGCATACGTTGAGGACCACATGGATGAATATGTAAGGTGGATTCGAGACGTGAGGGACACCGGCCATATTTACGGCGGCTTCAGGTACCTGAAAGACCAAGAACAGCCTGTTCTCTCAACATATAATCCGACCGTGTTGGAATTCCTCAAAGATACCAGCTGGATAGGAGACCTGAGATCTTTGATGCACGTACTTGAGGATCCAAGTCACGACAGCAAAAATTATGTTATGCTTGCGAACCATTCCTTTATTCTATCCCACATACGACCCATCTATAATGAGGTGTGTTTATGATAAACAATCCTGTTTACGGCCGTCTATACTGGCACAGCTAACAACTACAGTCGGCGTCTGAACCACCTGATTTGCCGCCGTACAAAATACTCACCAGATTCGGCAGTGAAGACGCATGCTTCGCTATTGGAGAGGTAACTCATTTCTACGGCTCCACCACCTCCAACTTCGACAAACTCGCCAGAGCATGGAGCTACTATAAGTACGGCATTATCTGGCTGCAGCGATACCGAATATCCGCAGAATACACCATAGAGCTCGTCTTAGCGGCGCGAACCCTGCTGGAGGCAAACCGAAAGCGCCTTCTCAAGATCGACGAGAGCTGGGAGCCAGAAATGGCAGGCAGATCCGGATTCAAGAAGCTTCTTCCTGTCTACAATGCGGAGACCACCCTACACGAAATGCCAAAAAACGTAGGTAGGAAACAGGAGAAGAGGAAACAGGAGAAGACACTGGCGAAGATGGTTAAGGCTGTTGAAGAAGAGAATAAGCAACAACTTTCGAGGCCGGGAAGCTGAGGCTGATTCTTGCTGCGATCGAGAAGCTGTTTAGGGGTATGCACATCCATGCGGAACGGACGCTGGACAAGGTGGTGCGGATTGCGAAGTTGCAGGTGTTGAGACATGAGACTATGCGCGAGCATTACCAATTTCAAGCGGGCATAGTTGGCGGCGTTCCGTTGGACCGGTTAGCTGCATTTGAAACCAAGGTTCCTCATGAAGCTATCATGCAGATCTTCGACGAGGTTTCGCAAATCGTTGGACGGTATGAACGGAAAGTGGGCGGGGTGGTAGATGCTAAGGATAAGGATGACACCGAAGGTTGTGTGGAGCAACTGACGTATTTTAATGGGTGCGGGTGCAAGAGTGCCCAAGGTGAAGAGGCGTGTGCCGAGTGCGAGACTGTCCGGAAGGCGGCGAGGCTTTTTGGGTGTGGTGTCTGTAGGGAGCTTTGGAAAGCTAATGCGTGAAAGTTTGGGGTAGGGGACTGGATCCTCGTAGCGGTTGGGTTTTGGTTTTGGTGCCTAGTTGGGCACCGATAGCGAGTTTTTGGCACATTAGCTGTCGAGTTATTGCATAGAACTCCTGTTGAATGCTAAAAGTTCAGTACGAGAACTGAAAAAGCAATTTATGTGGCGCTAACTGGTTGACTTGCGAAAGATCAAGGTGAGACACCCATGGACATCATCATGAAGAGGATGGTGCTCATACAGTTTTGCGCTATCTTCCGCGAAAATCTGGGCAAGCTGTCGACTGAATGCAGGCTACGAGAGACAAGGCAGGAGATCAAAATTCAAGATTAGTGCTTCGGACGCTGGTATACATGGCATAAGTACAGTCTAATATGATACGCCATCTAAGAATCTTCTCACCTACTCACCACACTCCATTCTCGATCTACTTCTGCCACGCACTCTTAGTACTCTTCACCAACCTATCCAACGCCCTCCCTTCATCGAGCGCCCAACCCCCAGAAATATCCAACTTATACGTCTTCGTTCCAACCTTGAAATCCAAAAACCCCTCTCTCGTCCAGATCCTCTGCGTCGCCTTCATCAGGGCAAAGAAAGCCTGAGAGGCGTGTCTGAAAGGCGCGGTGAGGATACTCTTCTCCCTCTCAGCCTCCTGCTCCTTCCTCTTCAGTGCCAACGCCCTCTGCTCCATAGCCTGGCGCTGTGCTGGTGGCAAAGAGTGGAGCGGGTAGTAAAGAGGCATGTTGAGCGTGCATTGCTCAGGCTTAACCAGCACCTTTGGATTAGGGAGAAAGGGGATCAAGGAGCGCAAAGCGACCTCGAGGTGGATTGTGCGCTCCTCTGCACCCGCCGCGGCCGCTGTCTTGGTCTGAAGTGCCTTAGCTGCAACAGCGCCCTTGCCTGCCTTGGTGGCCGTGGCCTCGGCGCCAGCTGCAATGGCTTTGGTGACAGTTGGAGCTGCGGCCTTAACGGTGTATGGCACAGCCTTGATGGACTTGATAACATTCAGCGGCGCCATGAGCAGGTAGCCACCGAAACATGATACCACGAAGCAGACACCTGTGAAGGCGTATGGGATCCATGTCGCAAGGTCTGGAGGCGTGTAGTGCACGACTGAGACGTAGTTTATGCCGGCATAAGTCAAGCAGAAGGCGGCGCCACCATATGCGGTGGCAATGAAGAGGGTGTGGGATGGGGCGAGGTAGAGGAGGGTTGGGGTGTGGGTTGCTGCGAGCTTGGCGGCGTAGGATTGGTATTCTGGGGCGCGGGCTGTTGGGGGAGGAGTGCGCGCTGGGGGCATCTTGGCTTTTATCTTGTGGGAGGCATTTGTTGCTGGCTTCTTCAGCTGGCGTGCGCTGGAGGTGAAGTTCGCATGGCTGCGGGTGATGGCTCTAGAGCGGGTGAGAAGAGTCAGAGTCTGTGAAAGACATTGTGGTTGTGCAAGCGCTCTCCTTGAGAGGCACGATATCTAGATAAACAATTAGTTCACAGTTTTGACATCAAAGTCATCAATTGTTCAGAAACTCACGTTGAGAACCATCGCGAGACTTGAAGTTCAGACGAGGCTGAGGATTGGGGATATTATACCGGAAGTAACATTTCTCCGGACCCCGAGTAACCTGGCCGGAATTATTGGTGGGCTGGACTCTCAACATACCTCATAGCTCAACGCAGCTCCTTTGGGCATCTGAACTCATATTCGCCGTAATAATGGCCTCGATTGCGGCAGCATGTAGGGTTTCGGGTCGCCTGGCAGGCAGACAGCTTCGTCGAGATGCGCAGTCTAGAGGTACGTCGTCCCAGCAATTTGGAGATGTGTTTACCCCAAAAGTGACGCCGGGATGTCAATGGGGAAATGTGAATATGAGCTGATGGTCAAAAGGTTTCCAGACTTCGAGACAATGCCTTGCGGCGCACAACTTCACCATGCCGGCGCTGAGCCCAACGATGACGGAGGGCAATATTGCTAGCTGGAAAGTCAAGGAGGGTGACACGTTCGTTGCTGGAGACGTCCTCCTTGAGATCGAGACTGATAAGGCTTCTATGGACGTTGAGGCGCAAGACGATGGCATAGTCGCCAAGATCTTCTACGGCGATGGATCGCAGGGCATCAAAGTCGGCTTGCGCATTGGGGTTTTGGCTGAGGACGGCGACGACATGAAGACGCTCGAGATCCCAGCAGACGAGCCCGCACCAGCACCAGAGCCGAAGAAAGAGGAGCAGCCGAAGAAAGAGGCCGCACCAGCTCAGTCCACCTCCAGCCAAAGCGCAGCGACCAAGTCCCCACCAAACACCGCACCACGAAAGGCCAACCAGGTGGCACCATCAGGAAAGAAGATGAACAAAGCCTACCCACTCCTCCCATCCGTCGAGCACCTCGTCAAGCAAAAAGGCATCGACCACTACGCCCTCGAAAATATCACACCCACGGGACCGAAGGGACAACTTCTCAAGGGAGACATCCTTGCATACCTGGGCGAGATCTCCCAAGATACCCCAGCCAAGCTTGCTACCCACTTCGACAAGATCTCCCACCTCGACCTCTCCAACATCAAGGTCGCGGCACCAAACGGAGCACCAAATGTAGCTGAGGCCGCACTAGCGGCTGAGAAGTCAGTGGATCAGACGCCACCAACGGTTAAAGTCGCTCTCCCAATCTCGATGGCCTCCGCCATCGAGGTCCAGAAACGCATCCAGTCCACCCTCGGCGTCTTCCTCCCACTGTCAACCTTCATCGAGCGCGCAGCGGACATTGCCAATGAGGACTTGCCAAAGTCCAAGAACCACAAGACTACCGCTGATGAACTCTTTGATGACGTTTTGGGTCTTACCAATGTTAGCAGTGCAATTGGCGTCCGCGGGCATTTCATGCCGCAGATTCAAGCGCTGCCAGCTACTGCTATGGCGACGGTGCCGAGAGAGCGGAGGGTAAAGGAGAAGGGTGATGTCCTTGACTTCTTGACCAGGAAGAGCAGACCTTCTGCCGCGCAGAAGAGGATTGCGCCAACACCAATCACTGGCCCGCCAGGTACTACTAGTGTTTTTAGTGTGAGCGTGCAGAAGGGTGATGAGACACAGGCGAAAGTGTTTCTGGAGAATTTGAAGGAGATTCTCGAAGACGCGCCAGGCCGTTTGGTGTTGTAAATTAGTACTTAGGGTCGTATGGGGAAGGTAAGGGGGGAAGGAGGGAAGGAGGGAAACGAGGGGTATTGAATGGAAACCGGGCGTGGGGATGGCGATGGTGGCGGGCGGACGGTGTACAATGGGATGGAGTTCTCGAGATAATAAGGAGAATCGGTGAACAGGTGAATAGGTGAATAGGTGAATAGGTGAACGGAAGGAGCAGTCAACCAAATATTATATTTCTAGTTCCCCTGCTGTGCGGTCGAAGCGATATACTGCCATCGCTCTCCTTACCAACGCTCTGCATACAGCCAATCACCAATTCAACTTGTAAAGCGGTCAATCAGATACCTCGAAACCAGTGTACCGACGAATTGCAGTTTCTGGGCAGAAGCTTACTGTAATAGTCAGACTAGGTTGCGTCCTTGCTACTCCCAGGTCCCGAAGGCGATGTCCACCTTGGGCGTATTGACAGCGAACTGTTAGCAGTTTGTTAGCAGAGCCACCACTGCCATGTCACCGGCCAAGGAGAGCAGCATGTTGGCGAATTCTGTGCACGATTTGGGTTTGTTGAGCGTTGCTCAACGGTGCTGTGCTGGTCATGGTAGTGGCACGGTGGTGGCTATGTGTCCGATAAGGCGCTTGGAAACGCGATTTGCCTGGAGGAGCAACGGTTATTGGGTGGTTCGGCTCGACCAGCGTTCTCCACATACATATTGCGGTCGGAGTGTAACGCCAGTTGGTTAGTCTATCCCTCCCTTTTGAGGCCACGTTGGTGGAATTTCGACGTTTTTTGACACCCTCGGCGTTATTTGAGATTTGTGTCGGGATAAGGGGTGATGGGGCTTGACCAGCGTGATGGCTGGGTTTTAAATTCTGCTTGTACGGCGAGGCAAGGACGAAGCTAGGCAGATGATAATGCCAAAGGGGAGACCATGATGCATATACAGTTTGGGGCCGGCAGATAGATAGTGTATGAGGAAGAATCCGATTAAGCGAGGAGGGGCTGAAGTTGCAAGCTTTCGAGCTGTATGCCTAAGCCCGGAGTTTTGGGAGAGGAGAGGCGAGCAGGATGTGAAGGTCGCTCTAACGAAGCCGGAGGGATTAGATAGAGGTGCGGCCCATGATATCAATCTTGAGACGTCAACCTCAAAAAACGATCGGGCGTGAATGTGTGCTGAGCCATCTCCGGGGGTGAGACAGCAGAGGATAGATGGTCGCTGTCCCTGCTATCCTTATCACACCAAGATTACTGAGGGTGTGCTGCCAAGCATCAATCTAGGAAGTCTGCACCTGGAATGCGCCAGGCGAGGCCAGGATAATCACGAGTTCGCAGTCGAGAAGTGGTTACTGGATTACTCGATAGTGTCGCAGCAAGATCTTCAAGCAACTTTCGAGACTTCTAACAAGACGAGTCGCCGAACACGGCAAGATGGACAGGCCGTGGTCAGGATCGTCCCGATGCCGAGGAATGAATGGAGGGGGTTAAACAGGACTACATGAGAACCTAGAAAGCAACAGCCCGTTCTCGGTTTCAAGGCCCGACTCCATCCAGTTCGCCTGCTAATTGGTACGAGTTTTATTTTTGTCAAGGTTGTATTCCAGTGATCCTCGAAATAAGCTTTTCTTGACGTCGGCTGGCATGAACTTACCTCTACAGCCTGCAACTTGCCAACGAACAATGCATGAAGACATCACTGTGCTTGGAGGTGTCTAATCCTCACCAACCACGACTTAGGCTGATGTACTCTATGCATGGCACTGTTCTGCTGAGCACGCAGTCAATGCCTCCTTGTGTAAGCGAGAGCTAATGGTGGGGTGGAAAGAGTGGTAAGGAGTGGTAGAGGGTTAAGGAGTGGTAGAGGGTTGGAAAGATCCTCCATGTGATAGCCAGTTTGACTGTTGAAAGAGTAGTATCGTCTGTCTGCTAGATCCTCATGCAACGGCATGAAGCATTGCAGCGATCAAGACGCCGCGAGCAATTCCCGGTCGTTTTACAAGAATACCGAAAGTGCCGTTCGTGTCGACGAGCGGTGAAAGTCGAGTATATCTTGGCTTAAAACCGAGACCTCATCCTCGAGAATACGAAGCATAATGAGCCGCCATCTGATAAGGCGCACGTTCTTGTTTTCGTACAGTACAGTATTTAGTCGAGCCGCCTCAGCCGCGACATTGGCCACGAAGTGCTCTAGCGTCCTTGACGCTTGGAGCGTGCGTCATCCTGCGCATATTTCGAGTGTCTGAACACGGGGTACTGGTGTTGGATTCGCCGATTGGGTAGTGGTGAAAGTGTGTGTCATGTGATTAAAAATAAGGTTCGGTCCAAGCGGAGTGGGGGGACGTTAAGAGGGGTTGGTGAACTCAGGATGCCGCCTCCCCCCCATCCAATCCCATCCACTCCCATCCACCCACATGCACTCACATCCCACTCCCACCCACTCACATCCACTCAGAGGCTGGGGGTGGAAGAGTCCACCCTCCTTCTTGCCGCCTGGTCACGATCCTCACCGACATGCTGCGATTTGTACCACGCGGCAGCGAGCGGTGAGGACATCAGGTGCTTCTGGTTTCACCATCATGGCTCACATTCTTGATGTTGTGTGTTTGGACGAGGTTAAGAATGCTTTGGTGACAGAGGTGAAGGGTTGACATCAAGGAATGTTTGAGAGTGAGGGTTGGTGGCACGGAATGTCGCACAGACTCAGATCTCTTGCACCGTCTGCATGTAGAATGCCAAGCTGTAGGTTACGCCGCAGAGAGTGAAGATCCATACTTGCAACGGCGGTGAGTTGCAGCCTTCTTGCAAAGCAGCAGGGTAGATTCGCAATGAAGGATTGCGGAGCATAGAATACCGATGAGCAGCATGAAGATGGCTTGAAATGTGTGTAATGTCGGACTGGCGCTGAGAAGGCCTGAACATACATACTTAGCGTGCTATTCGTAGCGAGCGATGAGCAGAGGCAAGAGAAGAGTGTGGGAGTAGGAGGGGTAAAGCTGCCTGTCGCGGACCTCAAGCACGTCGTCGACCCCGCTGTAGCGGTGAGAGTGTCAAGGCCCTCGGTGTCGTATTGAGGACGATAGGAATGCGACCGAGTTTAGCTTCAGCGTCAAGCTTGAGAGCCGCTACCAACCTTACCAACCCTACCAACCCTTCCAACCCTGCCAACCCTGCCAACCCTTCAAACCCTACAAACCCTACAAACCCTACAAACCCTACCACGTCCGAAAGCACTGCAACTCCGAGACTAATCGGTTCCTCACCTGGATTATTGGTCATTGGCGATGCGAGCAAAGAATGGCTTATGAGCATCAGCGACCATCAAAAAATTATCTTCTTTGGTGTTGATGTTTACGCCCTTCATGCCGCATCCATGCAGTGTCTAAAAGCAGCATGTCGATGGAAAAATGAGGGCTATGAGTGGCTGGTAGTTGTTGTGCAGGTGCTTGAAGACAAGGATTGAGATGTTGGTGATCATGGTGGGCTTGTCTTGTGGTGGGCTTGGCGCAAGCATGTTGAAGCATTGGCGGAATTAAGATAACGGACACAACACCATGAAAAGACTTGTACTTTCTAGCAAAGGGACCCCTGATTCTCGTTGCCGCCGCTGTGCGGGCTGTGCGGGCTGTGCGGGCTGTGCGGGAGGAGCTGTCATATTTGACGGCACGTTGTGGTAATCCGTTGGTATCTGGAACATGGGGAAAAGACGAATCTGCTGAGGGTTGCAGAGCTGAAAATAATGTGAGAGGTATTGTCGACATGTGTCGCTCAGAAGAAGGGAGGGTTGGTGATCTTAGATCTGTAAGAGGTGATGAGAGACAAAGTCAGCGCTACTTCTGACCGTTTCTCACCACTCCCTCCCTATATTATACTTTTTCTGAAGCTGCCCGCCGTGGTCAGCCTCGTGTAACTCCGGACGTCAATGACGCTGTCCGTTGCGGAGAGCAGTGAATGACAACTCCAGCTCCTTTGACACTTCGTATGTACAGTAGCTTGCCGTAATCGTCCTCATCATCATGGCCGCCACCCCGTCGGAATAGCTTCATCTTTCCCAATGGGGTAGTATTTCCCTGCGGCGATAGGAGCATTTATGGACCTGTCTATTACGCACATGCGGCCTTCCTTTCTCGATCACTCGCTCAGCGTCCATGTTTCAGTCTGGCGCAGTGGTTGTTCGCATGAGCGGCAAGTGGCCCACAGGGTACAGCTTTGGCGTGACAGGCATGCTGGAGCCCCCATAAATCTATTCTCGCCAAGTGCCGCCATTATATGGAGACGACAGCGATGTGCTGCGAGAGCGAAACAAGAGATACTGTGTCTTTATATGCTTCCGGACTATCCGTGTTACTGCCTAGCATACCAAGAAAGTGGATGTCTCACACTGGTGATACTTGGTCTGACATTCCTCATAATCGCGTGGTGTGTGGTGTCTTGGTATCTGGTCGGCGTGCCGCCATAACTGATCTGATACGGCGGTAAGGGCAGGCCACCGGGCGGTCAGCACTCAAGGTTCATCATTTAATCCGAGTCCCCACGTCAGCCACAGCATATGGCAAGCCAAAGTACTCGCACCACCACAGGAGCCATAATCATCGACAACCAGCTCTGGTGTCTCTTGTCAAAACAAAACTCTCTCTTCTCATAAAACAAAACTTCTTTAGGGGCTAACAATAAATCATCAACACCACGGATCCGCCTATCCTATCCTCTCATCTTCTCACCTTCTCACCTTCTCACCTTCTCCTCCCCCCAAGCTAGATCCGTCGCCGCTTTGTGCTTCACTGTCGCTCCTTGCACGTTCATGTCGTTGGACGACCCTTGGATTTTCTGGATCTCCACCGACCTCGCTGTTCCGACCACTTCCCTGCATATATCACGGTGCACTGTCCCCCACGCCTGCGTTTAACACTACGGAATACAAAGTGGGCTCACAGACATTCGGCCAACTGATTTTTGTTACAATACTAGCACGGGCGCTGTCCACTGTCGCGATCGACTCGTCTTGGAGTCAGCAGCTGTCGCGACGAAGGGGTTTAGAAAGGAGTTGGCTTGTTGATCCAGGAACAGATCTTGGGGTAAGCCACATATTTCCGCATTCATCCCCACCCGTCTCCTGTTTGTAAACACCACAGCGCACTGTCCCTTTCATGTGTTTGTGTGTTCTGTTCCTATCTCGAGTCCGCGACAAACGTGCTCTGTCTGGTGGCTGGTACGCGACACTGCCTTTGCTCAAGTGGGTGTTCACCGCGTCGGTGTCGTGAACAATTCCGTTCCTGACTCCTGCGCGAGGCAGCAACATCACTCTATGCGTGAGCCACAGCTATCACTCGCCATCTATCGGTCAACTCTTCCGAGCCATTGCTAATCGTTGCGTCACTGCAGATCGAGTCGCTCCGTTCAATCTCCGCTTCTTGTGTTTGTGACACAAGCACACCTTTCAAACAAGGCTGCATCGTACAGCGTTGAAAGCGTGTTGCCGTGCGGAAAATCATACACTATAGTCCGTTCATGTCGGCCTTCATGTGCCGTTGAAGCCCACGTCTCTCTCGTTCCTCGAGATGGACACTGAAGATGGGCGGCTGTTCGTCAAGGTACGTCTCATACTCCCTGGGTTTTCACGACTCGCAAACACTAGCTAACGATCCCATAGAACCTCGCGCAGTTTGTCCGGACACACGAAAAGGCTCTTGCGAATGCATTGCAGCTAAAGAAACAACAGACACCCAAACATGGGCAGTCTCATAGCATATCTGGCTCTGTCGGAGTCACTAATTCACCATTATCTCCAAACCTGAGCTCACCACCCTCGGCATCCTCAACGTTGACCTCCAGCACACTCGCCGCTGCTCTCTCTCTCCCCTACCTCAACTTCGCGAGTCATAACACCAGGGCAGCGAAGCTTGCTTTGACACCACACCATCTATTCTACCTACTTTCCCGATTCGAAGACCTTGGCATAAATGTTGGACCCATGAATGTACGCCTGGAGAGCCTCCACGCAGAAACACAATCCAACTATGTCTCCTTCCTCGGCAAATCCCAACGACCGAAGGGTGGCTCCGACCACGGCTCCATCCACTCCGTCTCCAGCATGCGCAGCGTTATGTCAGGAATGTCATCGCTCTGGTCCAGCTTCGGCTTATCAGGCACCAGCTCCGCAACCAAGATCGAAAGACAGCAAGCGGCGAACATGGAGGATCTGAAATACCTGTACTCTGCTTTCACGAAGATTCCGTGCTTGAGGCTCACGCCTGACAGACGAGCGAGGTTGATCTCTGGATACGAGGAGTTTCCTTTCGATACTGCTGTTCCGCTGATTGCGTTCAAGAACCTGAGTGCGCTGGAAATTAGTGATATTGATATCCGACAGTTCTTTGGCTGGGATAGGCTGGCCGAGCAGCTAAGGAGTCTGACGATTAAGCGAGCGAGTATTGATGATCCGGGTGAATTGCTTGTGGATATCGTGCTGGATGATATGAATAAGAGGCGTCGCAGGAGCTCAAAGTCGCCTGTAGTGCCATGGGCACCGAATGCCAGTCCGAGGAGGAGTCCGACACTCCAGCATGCTGAGTTGGTAAGGACCGAATCTGCTCCAGGGTCGCCAAGTTCACGAGTGGGAAGCTACGACGCCAACCGCGATTCTCGCGGCCTGCATTACAACGAGCTTCCGCGCTCGGCCTCTGGAGAACTTGTCACCATGGCAAAGGAAAGCGGAAATCGACCTAGGAGCAACTCTCCAGTCCGTCCAACAAGCTCCAGAACAGGCTCAGCACATGGCCACATCCGCGCAGGACACAAGATGAAGCGCTCCGGCTCAAACAGCTCGCACTCCAGCTCCTCCGATACATGGCACAATCCTCGCCACAGCAGATCGGACCTCATGTCTTCTACCGTTTTGCCATCAACTAAGTGGCGGTTTTTGAAACATCTTAGCCTTGCTGACAATAGTCTTACTGCGATTACGGCTGTGGGCTTGGTGCCACTTGCTAATACGCTTAATTCGCTGGATTTGAGCAGCAACCTGTTTAGTCAGATTCCGGATTCTCTCGCCTCCCTCACAGCACTCCGCGCTTTGAATCTCTCAAACTGCATGATCGACTCCTTACACTCACTCACACGAAACCCGCTCCCGGCAATCACCGCGCTCAACTTGCGATCCAACCGCCTCTCCTCGCTCGCTGGGATTGAGAGACTATACCCACTCGAACGCCTCGATCTTAGGGACAATAGACTCACGGACCCGACCGAGCTCGCGCGACTCACGGGTATACCCGAGCTGAAAGAGATCTGGGTACAAGGCAATCCGTTTACGAAGACGCATCCTAATTACCGTGTCGTAATTTTCAATTTGTTTAGGAACACGCCGGGATTTACGGAGGATATGGTTGTTGATGCGAGTGGGCCGTGGTATAATGAGAGGAGGCAGTTAGTGGAGAGGGTGCCTGAACGTGAGAACGTCCCTGTGGTGAGGCAGAGCCAGGGTGTGCTGCCACCGGTTGATGTAAGCAAGCCGGCGATTATATATGATGCCCAGCCGCGGTTTGATGAGAGGCCGCATCCCAAGGAGAGTAGGAGTGAAGTCTATACTGCCACGACAGGGAGTAGGAGACGCAGGACGGCGAAGAGGAGGATTGTGGATTTGAGTACGACGGATTCGAGTGGGAGTACAATAAAGCAACACCCACGTCCTACTGAACCAGTTACGAATGGCGAGCCGTCTGATAGCGGGTATGGAGTTAGTCCTGACACGTATGTTGTTCCTGAGCGGTCCACTATAAGGGCTATCCAGCAGGAGGCGCTGCCGAAACTAAATACGAGCACGACGCCGGATTTGAGACCGGTGAGCCGTGATGTTGTGGGGAAGGAGCTTCCGCCGCTGCCGACGGAGAAGGAGGATTGGGGTGTGAGTGGGGAGGTGTATAAGAAGAAAATTGAGGCGCTTAGGAGTGAGGTGGGGAATGGGTGGTTGAGTGTTTTGAGTGAAGAAGGAAAACACGGGAGCGGAGAGTTGAGTAGACCACAGGCTACGAACCCAAGACCACCGAGTAGAGATACTATTCAGCCGGGCAGGATGTTGGGGAGTGTGAGCAGTTACGATTAAGTTCGAGTGAGTCGACGGCCGAGCACGGAGTGGAGAGGAAGAAGACGACAAAAAGGAGGAGACGACCGACGAAATAAGGAAAAGAGATACGAACCCAGCTTCTGTAACAGATTCGCCACTTTTGAGGATCAGCATATCCAGCGGGCATTTTGAAGGTACATGTCTTCACGGAGATGTCATGAGCTTATGCGTGGGATGGCGTTTGTGAGCATTCCGCTTTTTTGCTTTTTTTTTGCTTTCTGCTTAGCGCGCGTCGTCAAATCTCGGTGGAGATTGCTTAGTCCATTTTTCAGCGAAGAGAGAGGCAGTGAGACAATACCAGTGCGGGGGTGGCACGACTTTCAAACGAGTGGTGGAGAAGAAGAAATCCCTAGATTGCAGGAGGATGTTTGGCTTCAGCGAGACTTCTTCGATGTGTAAAATAGGGGCTATGATGGATATGATTATTTGGAGTCAGGGCGAACGGGCCGCTTTGCCTTATGAGATACAGACAGAAGAGATCAGAGGAGGAGATGAGATGATGGGATACAGAACAACAATGAGATCATGACTGCTTTTGCTTTGAAATGGACCGCGTTTATGGATGAGTGATTGTGATACCTGCTGTGATGGTGATGGCGATGGCCGAGTGTGAGAATAGTAGCACCGTTGGCGTTTTGTACTAATTGCCACCCGCTACCTAGGTAAAAGGAAGAGGAAGAGGGTTGTGTGTTTAAAATGATGATGACTGGTTTCCCAAGTTATCAGGGGCATAATCAGCCTCGATGGCGGAGTAATGTGGCGGTTTCCATTGCCGAATTAATGCCCAAAACAAGAAGTCGCATGCATTTCGGCTACGTTATATATGGATGCCGGTGGGTGTTGTGCAGGTATTGGGGGCCTGAGGTGGAGAGGGGCGGTGGAGGCAAGAGATGTGAGCACCAAGCTGTTGAACACAAAGTGGAAGTAAACAGTAACATCGTGTAGCTCACACGCGCTGGCCGTCCTCGTTTGATCGAGGTCTAGAGCCATGAGGCACCAGAAGAGCGGGTTTTTTGTTTGCCGTGTTGCTGAGAGACGCCATGTTTGGCTGTTTCATACATATATGTAATCGTAAAAATGAGTTGTGCCGAACAGAGTCGCTGCTACTGTGGTTGAGTACGTACACTGCAGGTAAGTTCCTTTTTGATAAAGGCTTGACGGTTAACCGACCACTTGCCCTTCCTGGTTGAGAAATGACGGGCATGTGGGAAAAGCTGATGAACAAGTGGTTTTGATGCTTACGGGAATCAGTAGTGTTGGTAGCCTGGTGGTCTTTTGCAGAGAGGTTAGAGGGACTTGTGCTGGGTGTTTGAACTGATGGTGGGATGGGCACCCGCAGCAAAGGAAACTCGCTGATATTCGGTGGTTAATGTTTGATGGTTTCGTAGGAGGAATTTTTTTATAACAACTTGTCGATCCATCCGGTTTTTTTAGTGGAGAAAGGCCGCAGAGGAGCATAGGATATACACGGCTCAATATTTGCTTATCATCAAGAAA